>Ga0209164_1000110_pt1 | contig 265148 bp, 231 predicted proteins | sample MTBNYHSulfiMetaG_FD_187458 | JGI IMG/M metagenome (GOLD analysis project Ga0209164, IMG submission 187458) | Enrichment culture microbial communities from rom New York Harbor, USA that are MTBE-degrading - MTBE-NYH (New York Harbor Sulfidogenic)... | ecosystem: Environmental > Aquatic > Marine...
ACCTTGGACGGCGTCCGATTGAGACCATCGAGTTGGGGAAAACCGAGCGCGAAATGATCAAAACAAAAGCAGCTTAAATGTGTTCATTCCGAGAGGGCGACTGTCCGGAAAGTAATTGACTTTTACACATGATGACGGCATTTTTTTAATGCCGTCATTCGTAACCTTTTGGATTTAATTGTTATGACGGCAATGACGGCATTGACGGCGTTTTCCCTTACTAGACGGTCTGGTCTTACCTGGGTAGACAATGGATTTTCGATTGGGTATCTATGAGACTGACTAACAATTAGCCATCCAACAAACAATTAGGGCGCCCCTAAAGGCGCCCTAACTATTCGGTTTTATTGTGGTCGGGAAGACTGGATTTGAACCAGCGACCCCAGCGTCCCGAACGCTGTGCTCTACCAGGCTGAGCCACTTCCCGACAAGGTTACTTTTCTAAGCGATGCAGCCTGAATTGTCAACCTAAAATTGTGTCTTCCGGCAAAAAATACTCGGCCCACCCATTGCCTCCAGCCGACGCTTTGGGAGAATTTTCGGGGTCCTATCCCCAACCCTGGACTATACGAAGGGGTTCTCCAAGACAATGGTCTCCTTCCTTCCGGGGCCGACGGAGACGATCTTGATGGGCGTTTCGATGAGGGTCTCGATCCGCCGGAGATAGCTCCGGGCGTTTTCCGGAAGATCTTCAAAACGCCGGATGCCCGAGATGTCTTCCGTCCACCCGGGAAGGGCTTCGTAGACCGGCTCACAGGCCGCCAACACCTTCAGACTTGCAGGAAAATCCCGGAAAATCTCGCCTTCATATCGATAGGCCATACAGATCTCGATCTCGGGAAGCCCGCCCAAAACGTCCAGTTTGGTGATCACAAGCCCCGTCAGCCCATTGAGTCGAACAGCGTTTCTGAGAATCACCAGGTCAAGCCAACCGCACCGTCTCTTTCGGCCCGTGGTAGCACCGAATTCCGCCCCTTTCTTCTGGATGGCGTCTCCAATATCGTCAAACAACTCCGACGGAAACGGCCCCTCACCGACCCGTGTGGTATAAGCCTTAACGATGCCGAAGACACCCGATATGGCCGTCGGTCCGATGCCGGCGCCGCAGCAGGCATTACCGGAGACTGTATTCGATGAGGTGACATAAGGATAGGTGCCGTGGTCGATGTCCAGATGGGTTCCCTGAGCGCCTTCAAACAAAACCTGCTCGCCCCGGCGGATTCCCTGATCGATGACGACGGAGATGTTGGTCACCAGATGGGCCAGACGCTCGGCATACTGCCGATATTCGGCAATCACGGCCTCGGGGTCGAGGGTTTCGGCTTTGAAAAACCGCTCGAGATAGAAATTTTTCTCAGCCATGATGGTTTCGACTTTATCCCGAAAGGTTTCCGGATCCAGGAGGTCGACGAACCGGACTCCCCTCCGGGTGGCCTTGTCCTCGTAAGCCGGACCGATACCGCGACCCGTCGTGCCGATCTTCTTATCCCCCTTCATCCGCTCCCGGGCGAGATCGATGGACTTATGGTAAGGCATGATCATCTGGGCACGCTCACTGATTTTGAGGGTTGTCTCGTCCACACGGACGCCCTTGTCAATGAGATAGTCGATCTCTTCCAGCAGAACGGCCGGATCGACCACCATCCCGTTGCCGATCAGGCAGGTTCGACCTTGCAAGATGCCTGACGGCACCAAGTGACTGATGAACTGCTCACCCTCCACCACCATGGTATGGCCGGCGTTGTTTCCTCCCTGAAAGCGCACCACGATATCCGCATATTCCGCCAGAAGGTCAACGATCTTGCCCTTGCCTTCATCACCCCACTGCGTTCCCACAATAACAACATTCGCCACTTGCTTCTCCTTGAAAAAAGATATGCACCCCTCAACATTGACGGTTCCGCAAAACGTCCGATATCCGCGTTGCGCCTCACCCTCACGGTGTCGCGGTCTTCCTTCTCGCCCGAAAAAATTCCCGCATCATTCGGCGGCATTGATCCGCCAGCACGCCGCTCGTCACCGACACCCGATGATTGAGTCGCGCGTCGGACGCCAAGTCGTACAGCGATCCCGCGCCACCCCACTTCGGATCATAAGCCCCGAAAACAACATGGGATATTCGCGCGTGTACAATGGCGCCCATGCACATGACACAAGGTTCAATAGTAACATAGAGTGTCGTGTTTAACAACCGATAGTTTCCTAAAAGGCGTGCGGCCCCACGCAGGACCAGGATTTCCGCGTGGGCCGTCGGATCGTTCAGCTTGATGGTCTGGTTATGGGCCGCGGCAATCACTGCCCCCGCCCCGTCGACCAGAACAGCGCCGACCGGCACCTCGCCGGCGTCGGCCGCCAGTTCCGCCTGACCCAGCGCCAGGACCATTGTTTCGCAGGATACCATCATATCCATATGATTATAAAACTAATTCATCCCAGTTTCAAAAAATTTGAAGAAATCGTTGACAGAGTTGTTATAATAGCCTATTAAGCCTTCACAATTCAACGTTGTTCTGCGCCCGTAGCTCAGTTGGATAGAGTGCCGGACTACGAATCCGTAGGTCGCAAGTTCGAATCTTGCCGGGCGCGCCAGAAAATTCAAGGGGTTACAGATTAATTTCTGTATCCCCTTTTATGTTTTAAAATGAATAAGCTAAGATCTTCCCGGAAACTTTACCGAAAGAAAAACGTTTTTAGTACGGTATAGGGCCGCCATAGCCGGGGGAACCATCCCCCCCCCAGCTATGGCGGCCAAGGTCGCTCTCTCGGTTATAAGCGTTGTTGCCACACAACCAACCGTAACCAAAAGGAGCCGACCGTGACCGCCAAAACCAAATTAGCACAGAAGCGATTGACATTGCTACAACTGACCAGGAAAAATCAACTGTCGCAAAAGCCAAACAAAATCAAAGTAGACGAATTACCAAGAAGTTGGATGTAAAAACGCGAGCTTTGCCTCTGCTGTTTTCGATACACAGGTCGAGATCTATCCGGTGATATTCTCCCAGGATTTTTTGTCTTGCAAAAAATCCGCATCGATGTTGATAGTCAATGCGATTAGACCACTTGATGGCCATTTAAATGAGGCCCGTCGACGATCAGCTTACTGGCACCACGGGCAGTCGGTGGCGCCTCGGGCCAGCGGCCCGGAAGCATCTCGAACCCGACATCCTGCAACATTTCCAAGAGAATGAAAAGATACCCGCAGCGACAGGGAATTCAGCGCCCGTGAGCTTTTCCTATTCATACAACACCGAAATTTGGCCTGCCTTAATCACCCTCGCCTTGGCGGTCTTTCTGGGTGCCTATAGTTGGCGCCGGCGAGCCATACCAGCGGCCAAACCGTTCTCCATTGCCTGCGTTTTGGGCGGGTTCTGGGCGCTTGGGGCGATCCTTGAGCTCTCGACCGTGGAGTTCGACGGCAAAGTTTTCTGGGTGAAGTTCCAGGCCGTCTGGCAACTGCCGGTTGCCGCCGTCATCGCCTGTTTTGTGTGGCAATACGCCGGCCTGGGACGATGGTTGACCCGCCGCAATTATGTTCTCCTGCTGCTGTTCCCCCTGATGAACGTGTCGATGGTAGTCACCAACGATTACCATCACCTCATATGGGCCGGATTTCAAATGAACGGCCATTTGGTTGCATCCCCCGGCAAGCTATTCTGGGCCTTTTACAGCTATATCTATCTTCTCGGTATTGTAAATTTTATAGCTCTGGTTCGGTTTGCCATTTATTCGCCCGGGCACCGTCTACCCGTTGGAATCATATTATGTGGCCAAATCATTGGTCGGGTGGGATTTACCCTTGATAAAGTTGGGGCGATCGGGCCGGGGGAATCAGTGCTTTTTACTTTAGGCGTGATTGCAGTCGCTTATGCTATAGCCCTCCTCCGATTTCACGCCATCGACCCGGTTGCGGCGGCACGCACCGCCGCACTCCAGCAAATGAGCCATGGGTTGATCGTGCTCGATTTGCAGGGACGTATCGTCGAATTTAATCCCATGGCGGCTGCAATGCTGGGATTACCTGAGAACAGGCTGCGGGATAAAAGCTTCGAGGATGTGATACCTCTCGATGCGGGCGATTTGTCGCCTCTGGAAGGCGAAGCAATAAGCCAGACTGACATAATAATCGGAAAGGGAAATTCGGCCCGCCAATACACCCTGAATTTGACAGTGCTCAAGGGGCGGCACGATGAGGCCATCGGGAAGTTGATCCTGCTGCATGACATAACCCCGCAAAAGCGGATGCAAGACCGGGTCCTCGAACAGCAGCGTGTCGTCGCAATGCTGCAGGAAAGGGAACGCCTGGCCCGGGAGCTTCACGACGGCATCGGGCAGGTTTTGGGCTATGTCGGTATCCAGACGCAAACCGCCCTCAAATGGATGCATGATGGCAACAATGAAAAAGCCGGTTATCTACTGACGCGACTGGTGGACGTGGCCAAGGATGCGCGCGCCGATCTTCGACGAGCGATTCTAAACCTTAAAACCGGCTCGGAAAAGTGGTCTTTCATTTCAGCGCTCACAGAATATATCGACAGGTTTCGGACCAACTATGGCATTCAAACCGAACTCTCGCTCGCTGACGGCATCGATGAAGAGACGTTCGACCCCGGAGCCAGCACCCACCTGCTGCGGGCGATCCAGGAAGCACTGACCAACGCCCACAAGCACAGTGGCGCCCGCGCGCTGACGGTCCAGGTTGAACGGGATGGCAGCAGGGCGCGGATCTGCATAGCGGATGACGGGAGGGGTTTCGATCTCAGCCGGCTTGATCGCGGCGATAGCGGGCACTTCGGCCTGATTTTCATGCGGGAGCGGATGGCGCAGATCGGCGGGTCCCTGGAAATCGAGTCCACGCCGGGGGACGGCACGGTTCTGAAGCTTGATGTGCCGGTCGCCGCCTATCGGGATGAGACGCAATGAAGGTGCTTATGGTGGATGACAACCGGCTGAAGGTCTCTCCTTACAAGGAAGTCGGGGCCTGGTGGGTTTTGAGCCCGCAGGCGATCACGTATCACATGGCGGAGATCATGAACCGGCTGCACCTGGAAAACCGCGCCCAGGTGTTGGCGTTTGCCGGGCGCATGGGCTGGGCAGCGGACACAGCTGAGTCACGGCTCCAAATGAGTTTCAGGAACATGCGCGAACAGTTAAAATCTTGCAAGGCAGCGACCGTGTCATGTACCGACATGCTTCATTACAATGGCATTCAAGGGGCAGGCTGCGATGCAGTCCCAGCATCCCATGCACATATCCTGGAAAATCATCGGTGATTCGAAAGCGCCGTCCAGCTGCTTGATCACTTTATGGGTACACGCTGCTACGGCCGGACAGATGCCTGTGTCAGGGGCACATGTTTTCGGATCGCATCGCTGGTAATCGATTGCGGCAAATGATTTTTTGGACTGCACACTCATATTGATCCCTTATGCCCGATCGGTTGAAAATCGGGCCTTTCCCGGCAGCAATGCTATGCCACTGCAACGCCTTTCTGCCTGAGGTACGCTTTGAGGTCTCCAATGGTGATGATATTGAAATGGAAGACCGAGGCGGCCAGAAGAATGCCGGCGCCGGCCTGCACGGCATCGTAGAAATGCTCCAGCTTGCCCGCGCCGCCGGAAGCCACCACCTGCGCCGAAGTCGCGTCTTTGATCTTGCGGATCAGGGGCAGATCATAACCTGTCTTGACACCATCGGTGGTTTTGCTGGTGGGCAGGATGGTGGCCACGCCATAGCCGTCCACACGCTTGGCCCATTCTATGGCATCTGCACCGGTGGGTGTGCGGCCCCCGTCGATGTAGACTTCGTACCCTGACGGCAACGCTGGATTGGCGGCCGCGTCGATGGCCACCGTGACACGATCGGCACCGAAGGCCCCCACCATCTCCCGGATGACCTCGGGCTTGCGGAAGGCAGCGCTGCTGGTGGAAATCTTGTCGGCACCGGCCTCCAGGACGGCGGCGGCCGAGGCGACGTCACTGATGCCGCCGCCCACCGTGAACGGCACCGTTGCCGCGTCAGCCACTTTTTTAACCACATCGAGCATCGTGGCCCTGCCCTCGACGGTGGCGGTAATGTCCAACAGCGCGATTTCGTCGGCACCGGCCTTGCAGTATGCCAAGCAGCATTCCACCGGATCACCGGCATCACGGATGTTGACGAACTGGACGCCTTTCACCACTCTTCCGTTCTGCATATCGAGGCAGGGCATAATTTTTACGGTCATGGTCATCTCTCCTTTCATACCGCTTCGATGGTTGAAGGCGGCTTGCTCGTGACGTTGTAGGTAACACTCACCACACCGGAAACTTCCGATGTGATCCGGTCCGCCATTTTACGGAGCAGCGCGAAGGGGAGCTGCGTTGGTGACGCCGTCACGGCATCAAGGCTGTCCCAGCAGCGGATTTCGATCTGGAAACCATACGCCCGTCTGCCGTCGCGCACGCCCGTCACCCTGTCCTGGTGCAGGATGGCCATGTACTGAAAGGCGTCGATCCCGGCAAGCTCCTCTTCGACAACCACGGTGGCACTTCTGACCAGCGCGATGCGATCCGGTGTCGCTTCGCCGATCACCCGGGCGGCCAGGGCGGGCCCGGGAAACGGGGGGCGATGGTACATCTTCCCGGGCATGCCGAGGGCTTTTCCGATCATGCGCACCCCTGTTTTGCGCAGCTGAATGAGCGGTTCAATGACCGTGTAACCATAGACGGCCCGGGTGTCGATGCCGAGCTGCGCCAGGATGTTATGCTGACGCTTGATGCCGGCCACGGTCTCTTCCACATCCGTGTATATCGTTCCCTGGAGCAGATAGGGCGCGCCGCTTTCCTTGACCAGCCGGCCAAACACCGTTTTGTAGAAGGTGTCGGTGATGGCCTGGCGTTTTTCTTCCGGGTCGGTCTTGCCCTTCAGAGCGGAGAAAAATTCCTTGCGGGCGTCCACCAGTTCGACCGGTACGCCGAGATTCCGCATGGCGGAAACAACGGACGCCGGCTCGTCCTCGCGCATGAGGCCGTTATCGATAAAATAGGTGAGCAGCCGGGATCCCAGGGCGCGATGGGCCAGCATGGTGGTGACCGATGAATCCACACCGCCCGAAAGGGCGTTGACGGCCGTTGCCCCGCCGACCTGCTCCGATATCCGGTGGCACTGATCTTCGATGAAGGCTTCGGGGTTCAGATCCGCCGTCTTGATTTCCTGAATCGTCATGATGCGATCTCCTCGTGAAGCGGTTTGCGTTTTTTTTAAATATGGTGTTACCCTAACCGCTTCGCCAACATTTTCTTGAGCAGTTTGGGATTGGCCTTCCCCTGTGAGGCTTTCATGGCCTGGCCCATGAGAAAGCCGAGCACCTTGGGGTTGCCGTTGCGAAAGTCCTGCACATCGGCGGGATGGTCCGCGAGAACGCGTTGGACAAGGGACTCCAGATCGGTGGTGGCGGAGATCTGGCGAAAGCCACCTTTCTCCACAATCTCCTCCAACGGGGCATCGTTGTCCAGAAGCCGGGTCAGCACCTCCCGGGCGGCCTGGGTGTTGATCACCTCTCTTTCCACCATGTTCAGGAGTTCAGCAAACCGTGCAGCGGTGAGCCGCGTCTCGCCGACGCTCCGGCTGCGCTCTTTCAGGGCAGAGGAGAGTTGGCCGGCGATCCAGCCCGCCACCTTGCGCGGGGGCAGTGCGTGGGCGACAACAGCCTCGAAAAATTCGGACAGATCGCGTTCGACGCTCACGGCGGCGGCCTCCTCAGCGGTCAGCGCGTAGGCGTCCATGAATCGCGCCGCTTTGTGGGCCGGCATCTCCGGCAACCGCTGCCGGACGGCATCAAGCCAGGCGTCGTCGATCACGATACGGGCTACCGACGGATCCGGCACGCAGGGACCTTCGAACTTGGCCCGCATGGGCGTGGTGACCTTTTTTTCGGGATCCCACAGACGGGTGTGCATCACGATCGGTTCGCCTTTTTCGAGGCACTCGGTCTGGCGGGCGATTTCGCAGGCAATGGCATCACCCACGTTTCGGATGGCATTCATGTTCTTGATTTCTACCTTGGTGTTCAGGGCGTTGCTGCCCAACGGCCGCAATGAGACATTGGCATCCACCCGCAGGGTGCCCTGCTCCAGGCTGCATTCGGCGCTGCCCGTATAGCGCAGCTGATCCCGCAGGGCTTTGATGTATTCCATGGCGTCGTGAGGATCGCGCATGTCCGGCTCGCTCACGATCTCGATCAGGGGGGTCCCGGCGCGATTGAAGTCCACCAGGCTGATGGGTGTTCGGCCGTCGGTCTCGTGCAGCAGTTTGGCCACATCCTCCTCCAGATGAATATGGTGGATACGCAGCCGTTTCATCTGATTGTCCGCGGCCACGATGTCCACCCAGCCGCTGCGGGCCAGGGGTTTGTGGTGCTGGGAGAGCTGATATCCCTTGGGCAGATCGGGGTAGTAATACACCTTTTGATCGAAAGCGCTTTCCGGCTGAACGACGCAGTTCAGGGCCAGACAGGCCAGTACGCCTTTTTCCAGGGCCTCCCGGCTCAGACAGGGCAAGGCCCCCGGCAGCCAGAGACAGACCGGACAGATATTGCGGTTGGGTTCGTCGCCAGGCCGGTTGGGACAGTCGCAGAACAACTTTGTGGCGGCGTTGAGCTGCACATGAATCTCAAGACCGATGACCGCTTCGTATTTCATGTCAGCATCCCTCCCCTGCTATTGATGACATCTGCCGGCCGATGGAGAGCAGCCGGGCATCGTCCAGCCGTCGACCGATGAGCTGCAGTCCCAAATCCGTGTCCGCGGTCAGGGTCGAATCCGGCACCTGCAACACCGGATGACCCGTGAGGTTGGCCGGGAGGGTCAGCCCAAAGGCGTCATAGGTTTCCTCTATCGTGGTCGCCCGCCCGGGATCATGAGCCGGCCGCCGGGTGGGCAGTACCAGCATGTCCACCTGTGCGAGCAGATCGGTCGCGGCCCGCACCAGGCGTCCGCGGATCCGGCAGGCATTTTCAAAGGCGGCATAGTTTTCAAACTGAAAATAGGCGCCCTGGAAGAGAAAGGGCTTGATCAGGGGCCCGAAGCTTTCGGCCCGGGTGTTCAGGTACATCTCGTTCCAGTTTTTGCCGGAGGCGCTGCGGTGACCGTACCGGACCCCGTCGTATTTACCGGCGCTGGAAGAGGCCTCGACCGCGGCGATCACCTGGTGGGCATCCCGGAAAAGACCGGGCGGGGCGAGGTTCACCTGCCGGGTGGCGATACCCATGGCGTCAAGCCTCGCAAGACTGGATTCAAAGGCGCTGCGCTCAGCCGCATTCAGGCCGTCCAACCACTCAGCGACGATCCCGGCCGTCGGTTGCGCCGTGATCGGCGGCAGGTCAGCGCTGAAACCGGCGGCACAGTCGTCGGGCATGGATGGATCGTCGGGGTCCGGTCCGGCCATGACAGCCATGGCCCGGCCGATCCAGACCGGATCGGCGGCCACCAGGCTAATGCACTCCATGGAGGGCACCAGGCCCATCAGACCGCAGCGGGAAATCAGGCCATAGCTGGGCTTGAACCCGAACAGGCCGGCGCCGGACGCTGCAACCCGGGCTTCGCCCATGGTGTCGGTGATCAGCGCCAGATCGGCACGGCCGTCGGCGATGATTTGGATGATGGTATCGTCGGCCAGGCCGAAACCCAGCTCGGCCATACGCGAACTGCCGATCAGCACGGCACCGGACCCGGTCAGTCGGGCCACGGTCGTAGCGTCCGCAAGCGCGGTATATCCCGCAAGGGCATGTGAACCGGCATTGCAGGGCCATCCATTGACCGAAAGGTTCGGCTGAACCGCTACCCGCACGCCCGAAAGCGGACCGTCTGCGCCGGGTTGCTCCGGCAGTGAATTACGGTAAGTGAAAAGATCCGGCATGAGTGACCTCTTAATCCAGTACTGCGGCTGTTTTGAAGTAGCCGCCTTTTTCTGCGGGTGCATTTTTGAAAAGTTCTCCGCTTGCCGCCAGGGGGTGGACGCGGGGGTTCCTGCCTTCGCGGGTACGATTAGAGACGGCTGCGACGGAAAACAGCGGAGGCTCGTCCGAAGGGGCATTCCGGTTGATCCGTTCAGCGCAGGACTGGGCCTGGGCTAGGGCCTCGGCTATCGACGACCGCTCCAGGTCGGTGATCCCAATGCGCGATACCCAGGCGAGGCTGTCGATCAGATCCTTACCCTCACCAGCACCCGGCAGCGGCAGGCCGCCGCCCATGTCGAGCAGACCCAGCTCTTGCAGCTGCAGGGGTGCCGCCGGCGAAGGCGCCTGGGTCAGTGGGCAATAGGCACTGCGGTTTTTGGGAAAGGCAATCACCTCGCGGATGGAAGCGGCGCCCAGGATCATGGCCACGACCCGGTCGATGCCCAGGGCGATGCCGCCATGGGGTGGTGCGCCGAATGACAGGGCCTTGAGGAAGAATCCGAACTTTTCCGCCGCCTCCCCGGCATCCAGACCCAGGGCCTGAAAAACGCGCTGCTGTAACTTACTGTCGTTGATGCGGATGCTGCCGCCCCCCAGTTCCTCGCCGTTCATCACCAGGTCGTAGGCACGGGAGCGCAGTGCGAGCAGATCCTCAATGTTCTGCGGATCGAAATCCACGCGGTCCGGCATGGTGAAGGGATGGTGAATAGCCGTAACGCCGTCTTCCGTGGCTTCGAACAGGGGAAAGTCAGTGACCCACAGCGGGGCGTACACATCTTTGGGAATCAGCGCCAACCGATGGGCCAGGTGCAGCCGCAATTGTCCGAGGGCGGAACAGACCAGGGACCAGGAGGGATCGGCGATCATCAGGATGACGTCCCCCGGTTGGGCCACGAAGCGATCGAGGATTCCCCGACGTTCATCATCGCTGAAGAACTGCACGATGTTGGACTCCAGCCCGTCGGCCATCACCCGCATCCAGGTCATGCCCTTGGCGCCGAATCCCGGAACGATCTCTCTGGCGTATTCATTCTGCAGTACGTTTTTGCTCAACTGATCGGACGCGCCCTTGACGTTGATGCCTTTGATGCATCCGCCCCGATCGAGGATCTGCCGGAAGATGCCGTAGCGGGTCTGGGTGAAAAGGTCTGTGGCATCCTCGAAGGTCATGCCGAAGCGCAGATCGGGCCGGTCCGAACCGGTTCGGTTCATGGCGTCCAGCCAGGTCATGCGCGGGAAGGGCCGCGGCAGATCGATGCCGCCGACGGTGAACATGCGAACGGTCAGTTCCTCGAAAAGGTCGAAGATGTATTCCTCGTCGATGAAGGAGGCCTCGAGGTCTAGTTGGGTGAATTCCGGCTGCCGGTTGGGCCGCAGATCCTCGTCCCGGAAGCAGCGCACGATCTGGAAATAACGCTCCATGCCGCCCACCATGAGCATCTGCTTGAACAGCTGGGGCGACTGGGGCAAGGCGTAAAAGCTTTTGGGAAACTGTCGGCTGGGCACTAAATAGTCCCGGGCGCCTTCGGGCGTACTTTTGGTGAGCATCGGGGTTTCGATTTCGACGAATCCCTGCTGGTCCAGAAAATCCCGGATGGTCTTGACGATACGGTGCCGCCGGATCAGGTGATCCTGCATGGTGGGACGGCGCAGATCGAGATAGCGGTATTGCAGTCTCAGATCCTCGCTCACCATCTCGTCCCGCCTGATCACGGCACCCGCCAGCATCGATTTTTCCGATATCTGAAACGGGAGCGTCGCACAACTGCCAAGGATAGCCAGGTCTTCAGCCACCACCTCGATGTCGCCGGTGGCGATGCCCGGGTTTTCGGTCCCCTCGGTCCGTTGGATGACCCGGCCGGTGACACGGACGCAGAACTCGCTCCTGAGCGCCGAAGCCCTGTCGCAGACCGCCTGTGGCGTACCTTCGGGGGTGAATACGACCTGTACGATATCGCTGCGGTCACGCAAGTGAATGAAGAGCACTTCTCCGTGGTCCCGCAGGGCGTCCACCCAGCCGGCAAGGGTGACGGATTCGCCGGCATGGGACAGGCTCAGTTGACCGCAGTAGGATCGACCGATGGTTGGCATGGCTTCCACCTTTCATTCATAGAGGTTTCATTCGCCGCAGGAGCCAAAACGACATCATGGCGAAGACATGGCATGAAAGCGGATCAATTAGCATAACCCCCGGCATTAATCAAGGCAGAGGTGCACAGCTTTTTTCGCTTGCGGTGCTTCGGATTTTAAAGGTAATCGTTGTCACTTGAAATACGCTTTTTTGACGGCGTGATGAGGTTGTGGTGAACATATGATACCCTGGACATCGGCAAAAACGATATCGGACATCCAGAGGAACATCCTTCATGAGTACCCAAAAGTTCTATGCGGTTGCAAAGGGCCGGAAACCCGGCATCTATACCCGATGGTTCGGGGAAGCGGGGGCCCAGGCCCAGGTCAGCGGTTTCCCAGGGGCCGTCTACAAGGGATTTCTGACCCGGGAGGAGGCTGAGGCCTTTTTGAAAAATCCGCCGAATCGTTGGAAACGCAAGTCTTCCGGCGGCAATACGTCCGCGGCAAAGGCCTCCGGGGATGCCGGGGAGGGGCTGCCCGATGCGGACCGCGTCATCATCTATACCGACGGCGGGGCCCTGGGAAACCCGGGTCCGGGAGGGTATGGAGTGGTTGTCGTCGAAAACGGTGCGACCCGGGAATTTTCCGGCGGATTTCGGCTCACCACCAACAACCGCATGGAACTGACCGCCTGCATTGTCGGGCTGAGCGCTCTTGAAAAGCCGTCTGCCGTTACCCTTTACAGCGATTCAAAATACGTTGTCGACGGCATCACCAAAGGCTGGGCCAGACGATGGCGGTCCAACGGCTGGATGCGGACCAGGACCGACAGGGCTGTCAACCCCGATCTCTGGGCGAAGCTGCTCGACCTCTGCGAGAAGCACGACGTCGAATTCCGGTGGGTCAAGGGGCATGCGGGAAATGCCGGCAACGAACGGTGCGATCAGCTGGTTCGGATGCAGTCCGCCAGGCCCGACCTCCCGTCGGACACGGTCTTTGAAGCGTCCAGACACCCCTGACCGCCGGGCGGCTTTTCTCTCCGGGACGTCAATCGGTCGGTTGGTTTCTCAGAATGAGTCCCTGGGGATCGCAGACCTCCCGGAGAATCCTGAGTTCGGTCGCCGTGGGCGGCGACGCTTCGAAGGACCGGGAGACATCGACGGCAAAGCCCGTGTTGTCCTGGATCTCCCGGGGGGCGGTTCCGGGATAATACCGATCGAGATAGAGCCTCCGGGTCTTCGGATCGATCCGCATCACCGCCTTGTTGGTGATGACGACACCGATCCCGCCGGGGCGAAGGCCGGCCTTCTCCCGCGACCTGCCGCCGTCGAGTCCTCCCGGACTTGTCAGGTAGTCGAGCCGCTCGACGAACTTGCGCTTTTCATGCTGCATAAAAGCGATACACCGAGGAACGAAGGAGGCTACGTCGCATCCCCCACCGCTGCCGGAGAAGCGAATCACCGGTCGGTCGTAGGGACCGATGCAAGTAGTGTTGAGATTCCCGAACGGGTCGATCTGTGCCGCCCCTAAGATCGCGATGACCCGGTCGCCCGTGAACCGGTTCTGCATGAAGGCAAAGGCGTCCAGCAGGTTCCCGTGGGCGGCGGCGCCATACATGATCCGTGGATCGGAGACCGCCAGCGGCAGCTCTGCGATGCGGGCGTCAACAGCCCCGGTCTCAAAAAAGATGACGCTGTTCGGGGCGTTGATCTTCTTGGCGGCGACAGCGGCCAGCATGGAGATGCCGGTCCCGCAGAAAACGACGTCTCCGTCCCCGATCTCCCGCGCGGCCATGATCGTCATCATCTCCCGAGCGGTGTAGCACGGCTTCTCCATGGCTTCATCCCCTTTTCATGTTTACGGCATAACCGGTCTCGGGATCGGCTCTCAACACCTCTAACCTCGGCCGCCCAACCGCTTCCAGAAACGCCTCGTGGGAGTCGACCCCGAAAATATACCGTTCCTGGTAGGCCGCGAACCGCTCCTCGTCCCCTGCGGCCTCGGCATAGGCCTTCAGGTATTCGGCATCGTAGTCGTAGCAGCGGTAGACCGCGGTGGGATACCCGCCCCAAGGAACATGGCAGACGGCGCTGACGTGGGGAAAGGCAATCTGGTTTCGCTCCGGATGAGCCCGAAGGGTCCCGGTTGTCGCCAGCGTCTCGCAGGTGACGATGACATGGCGGGAGGCCTTGGCCTGCTCAATATCCCCGAAAGGCAACCCGTCAATGCGACATGTCCCCATGACATCCGCGGTCTGGACGTGGAGCAGGGTCACATCGGGATTGACGGCCGGCACCAGCAGCACCCGGGAAGCGTCTCCCCACGCGCCAAAGGGGTTTCCCATGACGATCAGCTTGTCGTCCGGGAGCCGGGGATCGCTTCTCCGCATCGCCTTCGAGAACCCCCACCGGACGGCGATGTCCGATCCCAGTCCGGATAGGGTTGGCAGAAAAGGAACCCCCATGGCCCCTGCCAGAAATCGGAGACTCATCATGTAATTGGAGTAATCCTCAACAACAATGCGCCCCGACTCCACCGCCTTCCGGAATCGGATGCAGGTAGGCGCTGTCACGCCATTGCCCCCGTAAGCGATCTCGAGCCTCGCGACGCATTCCCCGCCGATCAATTCGTCCAGTCCGGTGCCGTTGGAATGGGCATAAACATGCAGTCCCTGGATCCGTTGCCGGATGATCTCGCGGACGGCCGCCATGGGGTTTCGATTCAGGGTAAACCCGCCAATGGCGAGGTGGATGCCGTCCCGGACAAATCGACGGACGGCCTCCGTAAGCGACATCACCTTATGGTGCTGAAGTTGGTTCTCTTTCATGGTTCGGTCTCATTCTCCCGACCCGCTGGCGGATGCATCGGTCGATTCGGGAGTGGGTTCGTCGCGCGAAATCACCTCGATGCGGTCGACCCGCTGGTACCCCCGGGGCAGCAGTTTTCCACGACGCCCTCGCTCACCAATGAACACCGAAAGGTTTCCCCAGGTAAACCGGACCGACTGCTTCCCGGAATAGATCTTTACCATCGCCCCTTGGGGCACGATCTCGATGAATTTGACCAGTTCCCGACGCTCCTGGGCGGCTTTCGGGGGGATCTGGATGATCTTGTTCCCTTTGCCTTTGGACAACTCCGGCAGGTTCCGGACGGGGAAGAGTAGTATCCGGCCCTCGGTGGTGACGACCGCCAGCCAATCGGTTTCGAGGCTCTGGACTTCTTGGGGCGGCAGGGGTTTCGCGTTTTTGGGAAGCGTGAGCATGGCCTTGCCCTTGGTGTTCTTGGCAGCCATGTTGTCAGCGTCGGTCACAAAGCCGTATCCGCAATCGCTGGCCAGCAGCAGCTTCCGGCCAGGTTCACCCATGACGACGGCGACAAAACGTTCCCCGCTCGCCAAAGACAGCCGACCGGTCAACGGCTCTCCTTGGCTCCTGGCCGACGGCAGGGTGCTCGACGGCAGGGCGTAGCTCCGCCCTGCGGTATCGAGAAAGACGGCTGGTTGATGGGTATTGCCCCACGCCACGCTCAACAACGCGTCGCCTGCCTTGTAGGACAGCTGTGCCGGATCGATGTTGTGCCCTTTGGCCGCCCGAACCCATCCATTGGCGGAGAGTACCACGGTAATCGGCTCGGCCGGTGCCAGCTCCGTCTCCTTGATGGCTTGAGCCTCCCTCCTCGCCACGATTCGGGTCCTCCGGGGGTCGCCGTAGGTTTCCGCATCAGTGGCGAGTTCCTTCTTGATCAGGGTTTTCATGCGTCGATCCGAACCCAGGGTTCGCTCGATCCAGTCTCTCTCCTTCTGAAGGCCCACCTTTTCCTCGCGAATCTTGATCTCCTCCATGTGCGCCAGCTGACGCAAACGAATCTGGAGGATGGCTTCGGCCTGCGAAGGGGTAAGGTCGAAGGTTGACAGCAAGGCTGTCTTGGGATCATCGCTGTCCCGGATAATCCGGATCACCGCATCAAGGTTGAGATAGGCGACGAGGAACCCCTCCAGGGTATGAAGGCGCTCGGTGATCTTGTCAAGCCGGAACCGAAGCCGCCGAATTACCGTCTCCCGACGGAACTCGAGCCACTGGCGCAGCAAATCAAGAAGGCCGAAGGACTGGGGCTTCCGGTTCAGGCCGATGGCCGTCATATTGACCTTGACGCTTTTCTCGAGGTCGGTGGTGGCGAAGAGATGGCTCATGAGGGCCTCCTTGTCCACGCGGGCCGACCGCGGCAGAATCATGATTCGCGTCGGCTCCTCCTGGTCCGAAAGATCCCGGATATCCGAGACCATGGGAAGCTTCCTGGCGGCCATTTGAGCGGCGATCTGCTCAATGATCTTCTCGGGAGAGACCTGGTGGGGCAGCGCCGTGACGATGATGTCGCCATTATCGATCTCATAGGTTCCCCGCATTCGAATCATGCCTTGTCCGGTCCGATAGATCTCCGTCAGCTCCGACGCCGGCGTAATAATCTCCGCACCCGTCGGAAAGTCCGGCCCCGGGACGATACCGCAGATCTCCTCCAGTGTCGCGTTGGGATTGTCGATGAGGTGGATGCAAGCCGCGACGACCTCACTCAGGTTGTGGGGCGGAATATCCGTAGCCATGCCAACGGCGATTCCCGCAGCACCGTTCAGGATGATGTTGGGCAGCCTCGCCGGCAGCATCCGCGGTTCGTCGAGAGTCCCGTCGAAATTGGGCACCCAGTCGACAGTGCCCATGGAGAGCTCCGAAAGAAACACATCGGCATAGGCCGAAAGGCGGGCCTCGGTATACCGCATGGCGGCGAACTCCCTGGGCGATGCGATGGAGCCCCAGTTCCCCTGCCCGTCGATAAAGGGATACCGATAGGAAAAATCCTGAGCCATGAGCACCATGGCCTCGTAACAGGCCGCATCGCCGTGGGGGTGGTATTTGCCAAGAACATCCCCTACCGTTCGGGCCGATTTCTTGTGTTTTGCGGTGGCCTTGAGGCCCAGTTCGCTCATGGCGTAGACGATGCGCCGCTGGACCGGCTTCAATCCGTCTCCCACAAAAGGCAGGGCCCGGTCCATAATCACATACATGGCGTAGTTGAGATAGGAGGGCCGGACAAAATCCCCAAGGGAAAGCTGCTCGGCGCCTTCATCAGCGATGGATGCGGTGTCGGTCATGTAGACTGCACTCCGTGATGGTATAGATGGTATATTGGTAGGTTTCAGAGAATTTCGGGTTTGGCGAGGTCGCCCTCGGCCTCGAGCCACTGCTTGCGGTCTCTGGAGCGCTTTTTGGCCAGAAGCATGTCCATGGTTTCGAATATGCCGGCTTCGTCGTCGAGGGTCAGTTGGATGAGACGCCGGGAATCTGGAAACATGGTGGTCTCCCTGAGCTGGTTGGGGTTCATTTCCCCCAGTCCTTTGAATCGCTGGACACCGACCCGCCCTTTTTTGGGGTTGCTTACGAGCCGCTTCAGGATGGCATCCTTCTCGATTTCATCCAAGGCGTAATAGACGCTCTTGCCCTGGTCGATTCGATAGAGGGGAGGCATGGCCACGAAAATACGCCCCGCCGCGACAAGGGGCTTGAAATGCTTTAGAAACAGGGCGCAGAGCAGAGTCGCAATGTGGAGCCCGTCGGAATCGGCATCCGCCAGAATGATGATCTTTCCATACCGAAGCTCGGAAAGGCTCGACGTCCCGGGATCGATCCCGGTGGCCACGGCGATATCGTGAATCTCGTTGGATTTCAGGATCTGGTCGGTATCGACCTCCCAGGTATTCAGAATCTTTCCGCGAAGCGGCAGGACCGCCTGGGTCTGTTTGTCCCGCGCCTGCTTGGCGGAGCCACCCGCCGAGTCCCCCTCCACGAGAAAGAGTTCGGCATCGGCCGGATTCTGGGAGATGCAGTCGGCGAGTTTTCCCGGCAGGGTTGGCCCCGCACCGGCCTTTCTGCGCACGACCGTTCTGGCAGCCTTGAGGCGCTTCCGGGCGCTTTCGATGGCCATATCGGCCAGCCGTTCCCCGGCATCAGTGTTGAGGTTGAGCCAGAGGGCGAAGGCGTCTCGGACGATGTTCGACACAAAAGCGGCACACTCCCGGGATGAGAGCCGCTCCTTGGTCTGGCCCGAGAATTGGGGATCACTCATCTTCACCGAAAGCACATAGGCGCAACGGTCCCACAAATCTTCCGGGCTCAATTTGATACCACGGGGCAGCAGGTTTCTGAAATCGCAAAATTCCCGCAGGGCTGCCAAGAGGCCGCTTCTGAAACCGTTGACGTGAGTGCCGCCCACTGGCGTCGGGATCAGGTTGACGTAGCTCTCGGCAACCATCGGCGCTTGATCCGGGAGCCACGCCGCAGCCCAGGACACCGCCTCATCCTCCCCCTCATGGCTGCCCATGAACAGCTCGTCGGGGATGCGCTCGTAATCGGCCAGGGACTCCAGAAGATAGTCCTTGAGACCGTCCTCGAAATACCACTTTCCGCTCTCTCCCGAGGCCCTGTCAATGAAGGTCACTGTGAGCCGGGGACAGAGGACAGCCTTGGCCCGAAGCGCGTGGCGAAGCTTCCGCACGGAAAATACAGGCACATCGAAATAGCGGGGGTCCGGCCAAAACCGCACCGTCGATCCGGTGTTGCGGAGCCCCACCGTTCCGGTCCGGGTCAGTTCCGACGTTTTGCGACCGTTCGCAAAGCCAATGGCGTACTTGTGACCCCCGCGCCGGATCTCCACCTCGAGACGGTTGGAGAGGGCGTTGACCACCGACACCCCCACCCCGTGAAGCCCCCCGGAAAACCGGTAGTTCTTGTTTCCGAACTTGGCCCCGGCGTGGAGCTTCGTCATAATGACCTCGACCCCGGTCATCCCTTCCTCGGGGTGAAGGTCGACAGGCATGCCCCGACCGTCGTCGCCCACCTCAATAGAACCGTCCTCGTAAAGCACCACCTTGATTTGACGGGCGAAACCGGCGACGGCTTCGTCCACGGCATTGTCGATGACCTCCTGGGCGAGGTGGTTCGGCCGGCTCGTATCCGTATACATCCCCGGCCGACGGCGGACCGGGTCAAGTCCCCGCAAAACCTCAAGGGACGCAGCATCGTAATCCCCGCCGGGATTGCCGTCAAAAAGATCCCTGCTTTTGATAATCGACCTCCGTTCACATCAAGCAGAGCGGCGTCGAACAGGCGCCGTCGTTGTAATAGGATTAAGACTGAAGGGGTGCACCCGTGATGAACGGAACATTTGCGCCCCTTCAGCCTTTAAAATACCATTCCCGCATCAAAAAGCAAATCCTAATCCGCGGCGGCCCGTTGTCCTGGCGCTGCTGAAGAAAGCCCCTTCATGCCGGGATAACGGTTGAATTTCCTTCGCGTGACGGCTATAATTTCAAAATCGTGGAGGAAATATCGTTCGGCGAAGACCGGAATTCAGACCGCTCCGGACGACCGCCTTCAGGGATTCATGACATGGAGGGAGCTCTCATGAGTGTCTGCGTTGAAGGCAATGTACTGGAAGAGCTGATCAAGCTCTTGAAACTGGAAAAGATCGAGGAGAATATTTTCCGCGGCCAGAGCCAGGATCTTGGGTATCGCAGCGTCTACGGAGGACAGGTGCTCGGGCAGGCCCTGTCGGCGGCCTGCCAGACCGTTCCCGAAGATCGCAGGATTCACAGCCTTCATGCCTACTTCCTGAGAATGGGGGACGCCCAAAAACCCATCGTTTATGACGTGGACTGCATCCGGGACGGAAAGAGTTTTACCACCCGCCGGGTGGTCGCCGTCCAGAAGGGAAGCGCCGTATTCAGCATGTCGACCTCGTTTCAAGTGGACGAACCCGGCTTTGACCATCAGGAGGCCCCGCCGAGCGTGCCAGGACCTGAAGGCGTCGAATCCGATATCGAGTTCGCCCTCCGCCATCAGGACAAGATACCGGCCTTTATCCGGGAAAAAATTCTCTGCAAAAAGCCCATCGAGATGCGGCCCGTCAACCCTATCAATCCCTTTACCCCGGAGAAGCGTGAGCCGGTCCGATACACATGGTTCAAGACTATCGACCGGATGCCCGACGACCCGGCCGTTCACCGGTATCTGCTGGCCTACGCCTCCGACTTCGGCCTGGTGGTGACGGCCCTCTATCCGCACGGCCACAGCTACTGGGAGCCGTCCATGCAGGTAGCGAGCCTGGATCACGCCATGTGGTTCCACCGGGATTTTCGAATCGACGACTGGCTTCTTTATGTCATGAAAAGTTCCAATGCCTGCAAAGCCCGGGGCCTGGCCTCGGGCAAGATTTATACCCGGGATGGAAAACTCGTTGCCTCGGTGGTACAAGAGGGCTTGATCCGCCACCACGCTGATCCGCAACGGAGCGCCGGGTGAAGCTGCTCCCTCTCCCGTACCGCGAAATCCGATGCGTGGGGCGGGCGTTGCTGGATCTCGCCTTTCCCCCCAAATGCCTGGTTTGCGGCACGTTTTTCCCTGCGGTCCCTGAACCCGATCCCGGCGCCGCATCAACGTCACCGCCCCAGGCCTTTTCATCGGCTTTGACCGCTTTCTTCTGCCCCCGGTGCCGCGGCGACTTCATCGGGTGGGACGGCCCCCGCTGCAGTCATTGCGGCAAGGCGCTCGGCGGCTCCGGCGGAGTGGATCCGATCTGCAATCCCTGCCTGGAGAAGCCGAGACACTTTCACAAAGTGCGGGCTTATGGCATCTACGACGGGAGCCTCAAAACCGCCCTTCACCAGCTCAAATACCAATACAGGACCCAGTTGGCCCCCCCCTTGGGACGTCTCCTTTTTACAACCTTTGTAAGACACTGGCCCACTGTGGACATCGATCTCATCGTCCCGGTCCCGCTTCACCCCCGCAAGTTCCGGCGGCGGGGATTCAACCAGACTTTCCTACTCATACGGCAATGGCCCGAGCTCGCCGCCGAAACGGGGATTCCCATTTTCCGGGATATGATCCAAAAGTCCATTCTCAAGAGAATCCGCGATACGGACACCCAGGTAGGAATGCGGCGTAACAACCGCCGCGCAAACATCCAAAACGCTTTCGCCATAACCGTGGGGTGCGATGTCCGTGAAAAAAGAATCCTGCTGGTGGACGACGTCTACACCACCGGCGCCACAACCGATGAATGCGCAAGGACCCTCCGAAGAGAGGGAGCCGCGAGGATTGACGTACTGACCCTTGCGCAAACCGTTCAAAACCGGTAACAGACCGGTCCATGGGAGGATGATCGAACCGCATGTATCCAGACCACCCCCGCGTCGGCGTCGGTGCCGTGGTATTCAAGAATAACAAGGTCCTTTTGGTCCTTCGGGGCAAGCCCCCCGCAGAAGGGGCCTGGGCCATCCCCGGCGGTCGCCTCAATCTGGGAGAGACCCTGAAGGAAGCAGCTGAAAGGGAGATCAGGGAGGAGACCGGCATCGATATCCGGGCCGGTGAACCGGTGTTCACCTTTGACGTCATCGAGCGCGATCCGGACGGAGGGATACGCTTCCATTATGTCATTGTGGATCTCGCGGCGGAATACGTTGGGGGCGCGCTCTCGGCGGGAGACGACGCTGTGGAGGCCCGGTGGGTGTCGGCGGCGGAGTTGGATGCGATGGACGTCAATCCCGTCACCCGAAAATTGCTGAAAAGCCGGTTCGATTTCGGTTGACCAGCCTGAGGCCGCTTCCACGAAACCACGTAACGATCGACGGGTTTTCTTAACCATTCAACTTTCGACTTTCATGATGGTAACCGGATAGAGGTGCCGGTAGGATACGGCCCGCGCCCATTCAGCGGCGCGTTTTAGTGCCGCTTGAGCGCCGCGGCGGATCAGCGGCCCGGACTGTTTGAGCGCAAGCGAGTTTCCAGGCCGCCCGGAGCAAGCTTTAGCGACACTTGAACGAAATCGCGTCGGGCACGGAGCGTATCCTTCCGGCACCGCCCTATGAAAGTCGAAAGTTGAGTTACCCATTATCAAAGACGGATTGTATGGAAAAAAACCGCGTCAAATGGAACGAAAAGCATCGGGAAACCCCCCATATGAAACCGCCCACGGCCATTGTTCGACGTTTTGGACCCATGGCCCCCGCAGGTCCGGCTCTGGACATCGCATGCGGTACCGGCGGAAACACGCTCTTCCTGGCTGAAAAGGGATTTGATGTCGATGCCGTCGACATCTCCGACGCCGCCCTTGCCGTCGTCGCCGGCAAACACCCGCGGATCCGGCCCATTCACGCCGACCTCGACACCTACGATATTCCACCGGAGCGTTACACCCTGATTCTGAACATCCGTTTTCTGAATCGCCGCCTCTTTCCCTACATTCGAGAGGCACTCCGTCCCGGGGGAATGCTGATCTTCGAGACCTATGTGGAGACTCCTGGATACGGCGCCCAGGCCGTTTCCTGCCGCGACTATCTGCTGCGTGACAACGAATTGCTTCACGCCTTCATTCCCCTTTACATCATCTATTACCAGGAAAAGGCTGCCTCCACACCCAGGGAATCGTGGCGCACGGCATCCCTGGTGGGCATCAAACGATGAAACCTCCTGGAGGCATGGACACCGCCATTGCGGTGCCACCGGTAAACCCGTTTTTTGCCCTGGTTGTCGGCGTCTTGGCCGTCTCAACGGGCGCCATTTTCGCACGGCTGGCCGGCGAGGCCCCTGCGCTGGTTATCGCCGCCTATCGCGTGGGATTGGCATCGCTGGTCCTTTTGCCCGTAGCCTTCTTTACCGCCCGACGTGAGCTGATGTGCCTTTCAGGGTCCGACCTGAGACTTGCCGGATTCTCGGGCCTCTTTCTCGCCCTCCATTTCGCCACATGGATCTCCTCCCTGGATTACACCTCGGTGACCAACAGCGTCGTGCTCGTCAACACCAACCCCCTGTGGGTGGGCATTCTGACGCCCTTCATCACGGGGGAGCGTCTGGGCAGGACCGCCGCGGTCAGCATCCTCATCAGCGTGGTCGGCGGTATCGTCATCGGCTACGGCGATTTCGATACCGGCGGCAAGGCTCTTTTGGGAGACGCCCTCGCACTTGCAGGGAGCATCTGTGCGGCGATCTACCTCCTGATCGGCCGCCGCCTTCGACAGAAGCTGACGCTCACAGCCTATGTGACGGTCTGCTACGGAAGCGCCGCCGTCATTCTGTGGGCCATGGTCCTCTGCCTCCAGTTGCCGGTCAACGGTTTTTCGAGAGACACCGTCACGGCCTTCTGGGCTATGGCGCTCATTCCCCAGCTGGTCGGCCATACCAGCTACAACTGGTCCCTGCGATGGTTCGGCGCCGGCACCATCGCCGTAAGTCTCCTGGGAGAACCCATCGGCAGCAGCATCATGGCCTATTTTCTATTCGGCGAAGGTGTTACCGTACACAAGATTCTCGGCGGCGGTCTGATCCTTTTCGCCATCTACCTGGCCTCCCGAGGAGAATCTGAAAAGAAAGCGGGATGAATCCCGTTGACAAAAAGACATCAATGTTTTAAGCAACATCCAATCGATTTGGCCGTCGATCCCGGCGCCTCACCTTTCAGGCGGAATGACGGATACGGCAGCCGCGGACTTTCATGAATGACGCAATTGAATGACGACGGAGGCAGACCCATGGCATACGAAAACATTCTGTTCAAGGTGGAAGACGGCATCGCGACACTAACCTTTAACCGACCGAAGGCCCTCAACGCCCTTAACGGAGCGCTCATCGACGAACTGGCCCAGGCCTTGGACGAAACGGATCAAAATGAGGACATCCGCGTGCTGATTTTAACCGGTGCCGGAGAAAAATCCTTTGTGGCCGGCGCGGACATTACCGAACTCACCACCTTCGGCCCCCTCCAGGCCAAGGCTTTTGCCCAGAAGGGCCAGGCCATCATCAACAAGATCCAGACCCTTGCCATTCCGGTGATCGCGGCGGTGAACGGCTTTGCCCTCGGCGGTGGCAACGAGATGGCCCTGGTGTGCGACTTCATTTACGCCTCGGAAAACGCCAAGTTCGGCCTGCCCGAGATCAATCTAGGCCTCATCCCGGGGTTCGGCGGCACCCAGCGATTGCCGCGCCTGATCGGCGCCAACCTAGCCAAGGAGATGATCTTCACCGGAAAGATAATCTCGGCGACCGAAGCCCGGGAAATCGGCATGGTCAACAAGGTCTTCGCACCGGAAGTCTTGATGGAGGAGACCCTTAAAACCGCCCGGGACATTGCCGGCAAGGGCAAGGTCTCCCTCAGGGCGGCCAAACAGAGCGTCAATCGGGGTCTCAACGTCGACCTGGCCACCGGACTCGACATTGAGGGAGAGTCCTTTGCGCTTTGCATGGCCAGCGAAGACGCCAAGGAGGGCACCACCGCTTTCCTCGAGAAAAGAAAAGCGGTGTTCAAGGGCCGCCTGAAATAACAAGGCGTTTTTCGCTTGACACGGTTTCCTGGATTCGTTATGGGTGATCTCGAAATTCTTTCCAACATTTAACAATGGGTTAGCGCCTATGTTCCGGTTTCCTTTTTTTGACGGTTTCGGCTTTTTCAGCGGATTTTGTAATTTTAGATGGTCCGCTCATGGGCTGAGAGCGTAGGCAACCCAGACAAAAAAACAAAAATGCCATGGGTGGACACAAAGTACGGTGACATTCATGGCTAAGCGTTGAGAGGGCTGTGGGTGACGCACCAACAGCCCTCTTTTTATCGCACCCCGAATCCGGTCGCCGGAGCCACGGCCGATCCATTTTCATTCCATCGATCCCACAGTGCCGGAATTCCGGTTGGGAACAAGGAGGACAGAACATGATATACGATATCGAATACGAAACCATGCCGCGGGAGGCACTGGAGGCCATCCAGCTGCGGCGGCTTCGAACGACCCTGGAACGGGCTTACGCCACCGTGCCGTTTTACCGTAAAAAATTCATCGAGGTAGGCATCACCCCCGGTGACATCAAATCCCTGACGGACCTCCGCCATCTGCCCTTCACCACCAAAAAGGACTTGAGGGACAACTATCCCTTCGGGATGTTCGCCGTTCCCATGGATATGGTGGTCCGGATCCACGCATCATCCGGCACCACCGGACAACCCACGGTGGTCGGCTATACAGCCCGAGACATCAATACCTGGGCAACCCTGATGGCCCGAGCCCTGGCAGCCGGCGGAGCCACTCGGGGAGACATCATCCATAACGCCTTCGGGTACGGTCTTTTTACCGGCGGGCTCGGGATCCATTACGGCGCCGAGAAGCTGGGAGCGTCGGTCATTCCGGTGTCGGGCGGCAACACCAAGCGACAGATTACTATCATGAAGGATTTCGGCCCCACCATCATCACCGGCACCCCTTCCTACGTCCTTCATCTAGCTGAAATCGCCTCCGAACTCGGGGTCGATTTCAAAGATCTGAAATTCAAATACGGCATCTTCGGCGCCGAGCCCTGGTCCGAACGCATGCGGGAAGAGATCGAAAGAAAGCTACATCTGAAGGCCGTTGACATTTACGGGCTGAGCGAGGTCATCGGTCCGGGCGTCTCCATAGAATGCCACGAAGCCCAGCGGGGAATGCACATTGCAGAGGATCATTTCATCGCTGAAATCATCGACCCGGACACCGGCGAACCCCTTCCTTACGGTGAAACGGGCGAGTTGATCTTCACCTCCATCACCAAGGAAGCCTTTCCGGTCCTTCGTTACCGAACGCGGGACATCACATCCATCAACCCCGAACCTTGCATCTGCGGCCGGACCCTCGTTCGGATGAACAAGGTCAGCGGGCGGACGGACGACATGCTTATCATCCGGGGCGTCAATGTCTTTCCATCCCAAATCGAAAGCGTCCTGATGGAAACCGAAGGGGTGGAACCCCACTACCAGCTCCAGGTGGACCGCGTCGACAATCTGGACAAGCTGACAGTGATGGTCGAGGTGGGAGAGCATCTCTTCTCCGACACCGTAAGGCCTCTTCAGGAAATCGAAAAAAAAATAACGAAGAACATCAAGGAGACCATCGGCGTCTCCGCCCACGTCAAGCTGGTGGAGCCAAAGACCATCCAGCGCAGCGAGGGCAAGGCCGTTCGAGTGATCGACAACCGGAAGTTGTAATGACGGGGATTTTTCGGTATATATCCACTGGCGCCGCCGTCCGCCGTCGACAATATCGGAAGGACAAACCCTATCAGGCAAAGGAGACAACATTATGCGCGCAGAACAGATTTCCATCTTCCTGGAGAACAAATCCGGACGCCTCGCCGAGGTTACCCGAATCCTGTCCGAAAACAAGATCAACATTCGGGCGCTGTCGGTAGCCGACACATCGGATTTTGGGGTCCTGCGGCTCATCGTGGACGACAATGAAAAAGCGGGCAACGTCCTGAAGGCTAGCGGTTTTACCGTAGGGAAGACCAATGTCGTGGCCGTCGAGGTACCGGACCAGCCCGGTGGACTCTACCATATCCTCACCATCCTTCAAAACGGAAATGTCAATGTTGAATACATGTACGCGTTTGTTCAGCAGAGCGGCAACAACGCGGTCATGATCTTCAGGTTTGATCATACGGACGAGGCATTGAAACTGCTAAAGGATAACGGCGTGACGGTAATCGAAGGGCGCAGGCTCTATACCCTTTAACCCCAATCGCGCCGGAACAGGCGCTGTACAGGGGGATCGACTCGTTATTTTCACCCCACCACCCACAACCCAAAATGGAGGAAAGCGGATGCAAACACTGACGGGTATCAAACGGAACGCTTGGCGGTTGCTCTTGACATGGGCCGCTGTCACGGTTTTTGCGGGCGGCGCGCTTGCCGAGGAAACTTACAAGATCGGCGGAATATTCTCGGTCACCGGCCGGGCGTCCTTCCTGGGCGATCCTGAGAAGAAGAGCATGGAAATGGTAATCGAGAAAATCAACGCGGCCGGCGGCATCGACGGACGCAAGCTCGAGGCCGTTATTTACGACACCGAGGGAGACCCCACCAAGGCGGTCATGAGCGTCAGCAAACTGCTCAACAAAGACAACGTCCTGGCCATCATCGGGCCGAGCACCACGCCCACCACCCTCGCGGTCATGCCCTTTGCCGAGAAAGCCGGAACCCCTCTCATCAGCTGCGCCGCCGGAAACAAGATCACCATGCCCATCAATCCGTGGGTGTTCAAGACCGCCCAAAGCGACATCCATGCCGTTCAGGCCATTTATGACCACATGAAGACCCAAGGCATACGGAAAATCGGCATCCTCACCGTCGCGGACGCTTTCGGCGAGTCCGGACGGGAACAGTTGGAGGCCCAGGCAGGGGACTTCGGGCTCACCATCGTCCAGGCCGATAAATTCGGGGGAAACGATACCGACATGACCGCCCAACTCACCAAGATCAAGAGTGCCAAACCCGACGCCGTTATCTGCTGGGGCACGAATCCGGGACCCGCCGTGGTCAACAAGAACGTTCGACAACTGGGGCTGAATATCCCGGTCTATCAGAGCCACGGGGTGGCTTCGCCAAAATTTATCGAACTGGCCGGGGAGAGCGCGGAGGGCACCCTGCTGCCCACTGGAAAGATATTGATCTACGACCTGCTTCCGGAAACCGATCCCCAGAAGGTTGTCTTGGCCGAATATGCCAGAACCTACACCGAGACCTTCAAACAGCCCGTCTCCGGATTCGGGGGCTACGCCTATGACGCCGTCAATATCCTTGCCCAGGCCCTCAAGGGCACCGGCGGCGACAAAGGAAAACTTCGGGAAAACCTGGAATCTTTAACAGGCCACGTGGGTGTTTCCGGCGTTTTCAATTTTGGGCCGAAAGAGCACAACGGTCTCGCCGCCGATGCTTTTGTGATGGTTCGAATCAAAAACGGCACCTGGGAGCTCGTTCAGTAAGTGGAGGAATTTGCCCAATATGTGTTTTCAGGTCTGACCAACGGCGCCATCTATGCGGTGATCGCCATCGGATTCTCGATGCTCTTCAGCGCAACGGAACTGATCAACTTCGCCCACGGGGAATTCGTCATGCTGGGCGCCTTGGGGCTCGTGACACTGTGGGGAGGGCTCCATCTCCCCCTTGTCCTTGCTTTTGTCATGACCGTTGCCGGCGTTGCAACGGTGGGGCTTCTTTTTGAACGCATCGCCATCCGGACCGTTTCGAAACCCCACCCCATCGTACTGGTCATCATTACGGTAGGCGCCTCCATTTTCCTTCGGGGAGCGGCCATGATCATCTGGGGGAAGGACGCCCACAGCGTCCCTCCCTTCTCCGACCACTCTCCTCTGGACCTGGCCGGGGCGAAACTGTTGCCCCAGAGCATTTGGATCCTTGTGATCGCCGTGCTGCTCGCCCTAGGCCTCTTTTATTTCTACCGGAACACCCTCACAGGAAAGGCAATGCAGGCGACAGCCATCAACAAGCGCGGGGCATGGCTTTCGGGCATCCCTTCCGAAAAGATGGTGCTCTTGGCGTTCGTCATGAGCACGGGACTCGGCGCGACCGCGGGGGTCATCATCTCCCCCATCACCATGTGCGGCTACGATATGGGCACCATGCTCGGTCTGAAGGGGTTCTGCGCAGCCATGCTGGGGGGTATCGGCAGCCTCTGGGGATCGCTTGCGGGGGGATTCCTTCTGGGCCTTCTCGAAGCACTGGGGGTTGGCTACATCTCATCCGCGGCCAAGGATGCCGTTGCTTTCGTCCTGCTGCTCCTCATTCTTTACGTCAAACCCGGCGGACTTTTCAGCGCCGCTGACGCCTCGCGCTTCTGACCGACGATGGCACTTCCAACGAAAATCACGACGTCATCGCTTCGAAAGTGCATGCCTAATGTCCTGGCCCTCATTCTGATCATTGGTGTCGGTCTCTTGACGACCAATCCCTACCATCTTCAGGTGATGACCTTCATCGGGATTAACACCCTGTTGGCCCTCGGCCTGAACCTGCTCATGGGATATGCCGGTCAGATCTCCCTGGGCCACGCCGCATTTTACGGCATCGGCGCCTACACCACGGCGGTCCTGACGGCAAACTACGGGCTGTCACCCTGGTTCGCTCTTCCCCTGGCGGTGTCGGCCGCGGCGTTCATCGCCTTTCTGGTAGGAATGCCGACCCTCAAGCTCTCAGGGTATTACCTCGGAATGGGGACCCTGGGGTTCGGAATGATCACTTTTATTGTCTTCCGGGAATGGGACACGGTCACCGGGGGTGCCTCCGGGCTCGTCGGCATACCACCCCTCTCCATCGGTTCTTTCAGTTTTTCGCCGGGAAGAAATTACTTCTATCTGGTCTGGAGCATTCTCCTCATAACCTGCCTCGTTTCTCGACGCATTATCAGTTCCCGCACAGGACGAGCCCTTCGCGCCATCCACGACAGTGAAAAAGCGGCACGCGCCCTAGGCGTCGACACCATGCACCTTAAGCTGCAGATCTTTGTGTTCAGCGCCGGGGTCGCCGCGCTGGCCGGTTTCCTTTACGCCCACTACGTCAATTTCATCAGCCCGGGTAGCTTCGATTTCCTCATGTCGGTCCGGATGGTGACCATGGTGGTCATCGGCGGCATGGCCTCCATCTGGGGAGCACTTTTGGGCGCATCCCTTTTGACGCTGCTTCCTGAATGGCTCCATGCCTTTTCAGATTTCGAGATGGTGGTCTACGGACTCATTATGATGGGCGTCATGATCGTCATGCCCCAGGGCCTGACCCGGGGTCTTCTGGACCTCTATGAACGCGCCAGGGATAAATATGGTCGATAAACCGCATCTGCTGAAGGTCCAGGCGATCTCCAAGGCTTTCGGGGGTGTCCAGGCCCTCGCCGACATCTCCTTCACCTTCGACAGCGGCGTTATCATGGGACTCATCGGCCCGAACGGGGCCGGAAAGACGACCCTATTCAACGTCATCACCGGCGCCTATACGGCAGATTCCGGAAACATTTTTCTCGAGGGTATCGCCATTCGCGGAAAGCGGATCCAGGACATCGTCCGTTTAGGCATCTCCCGCACCTTCCAAAACGTAGAGCTTTTCGAAAGCATGTCGGTCATCGAAAATATCATGGTCGGGGGTCACATCAGGACCCGAACTGGATTATGGGGCGCCGTCACCCGACTTCCGGCGGTCCGAAAAGAAGAAACGGCCCTGAAAGCGCGCGCCCGGAACCTTCTTGATTTCGTCGGCCTCACCGTGGCGCCCGATCAGCGGAGCGGCGATCTTCCCTTCGGCTGGCAGCGACTGCTGGAAATCGCCCGGGCCCTTGCATCGGACCCCAAGGTGCTCCTTTTGGATGAGCCCGCCGCCGGCCTGAATGCCGTGGAAACCGAACGACTGGGGAAACTGATTCATAAAATCCGGAATCTCGGCGTGACGGTCATGCTGGTGGAGCACGACATGAGCCTTACCATGAACGTCTGCGACCGAATCCTCGTCCTTGATCAGGGCCGGATGCTGGCCGAGGGGACGCCCCGGGAAATTCAATCCAACGCGGCCGTCATGTCCGCTTATCTCGGAAACGGCTGAACCCATGCTGCAAATCAAGAACCTTCGGTGCTACTACGGCAGAATCATGGCCATCAAAGGCGTCAGTATTTCCGTGCGCCGGGGGGAACTCATCACCCTGATCGGCGCCAACGGCTCCGGCAAAAGCACCCTGCTGATGTCGATCTGCGGGTTGCTTTCCGCCTGGAAAGGCGAGATTACCTTCGAGGCGAACGCTCTCAAAGGACTGGACCCGCCGGCCATCGTCCGGAAGGGAATCAGCCTGGTTCCCGAGGGCCGACAGGTCTTCGCGCCCATGAGCGTCCTGGATAACCTGAAGCTGGGCGCCTATACGCGATACCGCAGGAAGGAACATCGGGAAATCGAGCAGGATCTCAGCCGGATCACCAATCTGTTTCCAATTCTGGGACAACGCGCGGGCCAGCCGGCCGGAACCCTCTCGGGCGGAGAACAGCAGATGCTGGCTATCGGCCGGGCCCTCATGGCCAGGCCCCGTCTCCTGGCTCTTGACGAGCCATCCATGGGCTTGGCTCCCCTGCTGGTGGAAAGGATCCTCGATACCCTGGTCCATCTTAAGGAAGAAGGGCTGACCATTCTTCTGGTTGAGCAAAATGCCCAGGCCGCGCTGAAAATCGCTGATCGCGGGTATGTTCTGGAAACGGGAAAGGTCGTGCTTCAGGGCACCGGCGACGACCTCCTTTCGGACGTGGAGGTCAAGCGGGCATACCTGGGTAAAGACTACGAAGAATTTTTTGAAGGAAGGGGATGACATGCTGAACCTTGCCCCCAACGAACGGGAACAGCTCCAATTGGAGCGGCTTCAAGCCACCCTGAACCGGGCCTACCGGAACGTGCCATTCCACCAGAACCGCCAGAACGCCGTGGCGGGACAAAACGGAAAGGATCCGTCCGTCATCGAACGAGTCGAGGATGTTGCCGCACTGCCCTTCATGGAACGAAAGCATCTGGGCGAGCATTATCCTTATGGCCTTTTCGCCGTACCTCTCAAAGACATCGTGCGCATCCACACGGCCCCCGGAACCACCCGGCATCCCACGGTCACAGGCTATACACGTCAGGACCTCCGCATATGGCGGGAGATGGTGGGTCGGGCCTTCACCGCCGCAGGGATCACCTCCGAAGACATCCTTCAAATTGACCTGGATCCCGGCCTGGCCAACTGGGGCCGGGATTACAAGGACGGCGCCGAATCCATGGACGTCGCCGTCATTCCCAATACGCCCCTCTCCCCCAGCAAGCAACTCATGGTGCTGAGGGATTACAAAATATCGGCCCTCGTCACAACCCCGTCCCGTGCACTTCAGCTGACCGATCTGATGTTCAAGGCCGAGCTCAACCCTACGGCTCTCAACCTTAAGCGGCTGATCCTGGTGGGAGAGCCCATCATGCCGGAAGCGCGTCGGCACCTCGAATCCCGGCTCCACGTGGAGACATGGCATCAATTCGGGCTCAGCGAAGTCCCAGGGCCGGCCATCGCCTTTGAATGCCGTGACCACCGCGGGCTTCACATCAACGAAGACCATTTTTTCCCGGAGATCGTGGATCCCACCTCCAGCAACGTTCTGCCACGGGGAGAGACAGGCGAACTGGTGCTGACAACCCTGACCACCCGGGCCTTCCCCCTTATTCGCTTCAAAACCGGTGAAAAGGCCCGGTTGATCGAAGACCTATGCCCCTGCGGAACAACCTTCCTCAAGCTGGAATGGTTTGAAGAGCGGACGGACGATATCCTCAATATCAACGGCGTCAAGGTTCATCCAAGCCAGATAACCCGGCACATTGAAGACGCTCTTTCCTTCGTTCCGAAATACCGCGCCGTCGTCAGGGAGGCGATAGGTGAAAAAAAACATCTCGAGACGGCCATTGCCATGGACGACCGCCTGTTTTCCGATGAAATCAAGGTTCTCGAAAAACGGATTCACCAATTGGAAAGCAGTCTATGCGAAAATTTGGGGGTCCCCGTCCGTATCAGGCTCATGGAAACAAGCTTTCTTTGACGCTTCCAGACGGATCTGCGGCAACCACCGATTTTCCTGTTACACTTTGTTGGTTCATTTTCGCTTATCATTTGACACACCTCTTTAAAGCGGTTATAATCCAATAAGCTTATAACTTTTTATATAATCAAGCTATTTTTTTTTTGAACAATTCGAAAAGGTTGTAGCCATTCGGCGAATAATGCCCCCGGAGTATGTAAGCGTCATGGCAAAAGATAAAATTTACCTTCATATCGTATGGGGGGCACTGCTGGTAATCATGGGAATTGGCGTATTCTTCCGGATTCCTCAGGTCATGCCCCGGATCGAACAAATCGAATATTTTTCTTCGATCATCGGATTTGTAAAATTCAGTTTCTATCTGATCGGCATCCTGCTTATCGTCGGCGGCGCCAAAAAAATTATTTCCTGTTATCGCGACCTGACCGATCATCCTTCACCATAACCCTCTCTCAAGGCTTGGCGATTATCCGTAAATGAGATATGCTTAATTATCCGCAATGCCGGTATAGAAGGTTGAAAGAAACGATATGGCCAAAGCGACACCGACACACATCAAGGTAGAACTCCCCGTCAGCCATCTGAAAGTCGATACCGCCCAATCCAGGAACAAAGACAGGGCCTTCGTGCCTCAGTCCCAGGGCAACAAACCCGGCGTCAGCCCAGAAGTCGCTTTCAGAATCAAATTTCAAATCATCAGCAATAAAATCCAGATGGCGCCCAATCTGGATCAGGTCCTCAACAACCTGAAGGAAGAGATCGTCGAGCTGTTCGAATCCGAACGCATCACCATTTACATCATTGACGGCGTCAAACGTGAGTTGGTCTCACGGATCGTCGCCGGCAAAAATATTCATGACATTCGGGTGCCGGTGACCGCCACCAGCATCGTTGGGTTCGCGACATACAAACAGCGCCTCGTGAACATCAAGGATGCCTACGACGCCGAAGAACTAAAGGCCATCGACCCGAATCTCACCTTCGACGACAGCTGGGACAAAGCCTCCGAATTCACCACCCGCCAAGTGTTGGTTTGCCCCATCCATTTCCACAAATATCTGCTGGGAGCGATTCAGCTGGTCAATCGGAAGGATAATCGGCCCTATACCAAAATGGATGAGCATTTCATCCGGGAACTGGCCAAAATTCTCGGTATCGCCATGTACAACCTCAAACGGGCGGCGCGACAGGCCAGCAATAAGTTCTACTACCTTCTCCAAAACCACAATCTGACCCAAAAGGAGCTCAAGAACGCCATCATCGAAGCCAAAAAGCGGCGGGAATCCATCGAGAGTTATCTGATCGGCGTTCTGAAAATTCCAAAAAAGGAGGTCATCGAGTCCCTGGCCAAATATTACGAAGTGCCGGGGGTCCTTTACGATCCAAACCGGCCGATTCCCAGTGCGCTCATGCGCAAGGGCAAAGAGGCCTTCATGAAGAAAAACCTCTGGGTTCCTCTGGAAAGCGACGGCGGCAAGGTCGTCATTGCCGTGGACAACCCCCACGACATTCAGAAAATCGACCTCATCAAACAGCTTTATCCCAACAACCCGCTTGATTTCCGTGTGGCGTTGCCCGGTGATATCATTGACTTCATCAGGCACTTCTCAATGGAAGAGGTGCGAAACGTCGGGGATATCGACGATATCCTTCATGAACTCCAGCGGGAGGCGGAAAACGACGAGGAGACGGAGGAGGAGTTCGACGAATCCGACAGCGCCGTCGTCAAGCTTGTCAACAAGATCATTCACGACGCCTATGCCAGAAAAGCGTCGGATATTCACATCGAACCTTATCCCGGAAAACAGAACACCCTCGTGAGGATCCGCATCGACGGAGCATGCTCGGTTTATCAGACCATCCCTTACAACTATAAGCGGGCTGTCGTTTCCCGAATTAAAATCATGGCAGGTCTTGACATCGCCGAACGACGGATGCCCCAGGACGGTAAGATACAGTTCAAGAAATACGGGGGCCTCGACATTGAGCTCCGGGTAGCGACCATTCCCACACAGGGTGCTCTCGAAGACATCGTCATGCGCATCCTGAATGCCGGAGAGCCGATTCCTCTGGCCAATATGGGGTTTTCCGAACGGAACTTCAATCGATTTGTCGAGCTCATCACCCAGCCCTACGGCATTATCTATGTCTGCGGCCCCACCGGCTCGGGTAAAACGACGACGCTCCACTCGGCTCTCGCCTACATCAACAAGACGGAAACCAAGATCTGGACAGCCGAGGATCCGGTGGAAATCACCCAGAAAGGACTGCGGCAGGTTCAGGTTCATCCCAAAATCGGCTTCAATTTTGCGACGGCCATGCGCGCCTTTCTCCGTGCCGATCCGGATGTCATTATGGTGGGAGAGATGCGAGACAAGGAGACGACGGCCATCGGTATCGAGGCGTCCCTCACAGGGCATCTGGTCTTCTCGACCCTGCATACCAACAGTGCGCCCGAGAGTATCACGCGCCTTCTGGACATGGGGATGGATCCATTCAATTTTGCCGATGCCATCCTGGGTATCCTCGCCCAGCGCCTCGTGAGGACCCTCTGCAAAAATTGCAAAAAGCCATATCATCCAACCCGGGAAGAGCACGAACACTTGATCGAACGGTACGGCAGGTATGAATTCGAGATCGATTTTCCAGATCTCTTGACGTACAGCGAAGACATCACGCTCCACAATGCCTCCGGCTGCAACAACTGCAACCAGACCGGGTATGCCGGCCGCATGGCCATCCATGAGCTGCTCGTTGCCACGGAAGAGGCGAAACGAATGATCCAGATGCAGGCCCGCCTCGAGGAATTGAAGGATCAAGCCATCAAGGATGGCATGCGCACCCTTGAGCAGGACGGCATCAAAAAAATTTTCGATGGGTTCACGGACATCAAGCAGGTCAGAAAAGTCTGTGCCGCATAGCCGCCTTCAATTGACCTGAGCCGCTCGACGAAATTTTTTCAGTTGACCTTCGAAATAGGACCGATCGGTCTTGGACGCCGCATAAGCCCGCTCGCCAGCCCGAACGGCAGCCGCGTATCGACCGTTGACAAAATAGCTCTCTGCCAGAGTATCCCAAATATGGGGGGCATTCGAATATTCCGACGCTTTTTTCGCGAGATCAAGGGCCCTTGACGGGAATCGAAGATCTGAATCCTCGCAAGTGGCGTAGAGCCATGCCAGATTGTTGAATACATCGGGACTTTTTGATCCCATACGGATGGCATTTTCGTAGGCATCCGCCGCTTTGGCATACTGATTCCTGCTGTAATGGAAATCCCCCAGCAAACCAAACAATTCCGGCGAATCGGGCCGTTCCTGGAGTTCCCGCTGGATAATCCGCTCAAAGAGATTTGCGTTCAGGGCCTTTCCCGTTTCGCCAAAATTCAGGGAATAGCCGATCACAGCCATCACGGTCATGGCCATGCCATAAAAGACGATACTCCGCCGCACCTTTTGGTCATGGCGGCGGACCCAGCGACGATCCTGCTCGCACTTAATAAGATATTTAACCCTTTCAGCAATGCTGAAATGGTGCCAATTGGGTCTGTCGGGCGACTGTCCACTGGTCAGGGTAATCTTCTCAAAAGTGGAGATCAACGGACCTGAGGTGTTGAATAGCGTGTAGACATAACAGTCAGCCTGGCGTTCGAAATTCCGCATGAAGTAGCCAAAAACATACCTGAAGTAGACCAGAAAAACGAGAATGGTCGCCAGCGTGATCAAGGTCGAGGTCATGGCTGCCTGACTCACCCCCGATTGGATGATGAACCGGTAGAGCGGCTCCGACAAAAGGATGCCGTAGACAATGAGGTCGAAAACGGCATAAGAAAACAGGATGTAACCCACAAAGAAGAACAGATAGAAGAGAATGTGGTTTCGTTTGACATGCCCGATTTCATGAGCAATCACCGCATCCACCTCCTCCGGCCTCAACAGCTTCAGCAGGGCATCGGTGACAAGGATGTAACGGTATCGCCGGACGAGACCCATCACCCCGGCCGTGATCATCCGCCCTTCGAAAAGTGGCCAGTTCAGAATATCCGCATATGCCAGGCCGGCTCGCCGACAGAGCGCTTCGATGCGGCTTCGCTCATACCCCGAAGGAAGAGGCGTGCACCTCCAGAATTTCTGAATCATCAGCGGCCCCATCACCGCAACGACCATCAGGAAACAAAAGAAATAGATCACCTCGCCTTCGCTGCTGGACAAAAAGCGTCTGATGGATTCGAAGGGCAACAGTCGGACAAGGTCCGTGAAACCAGACAACAAAACCCACGGCAGCAGAACCGGTATGGATACCGAGAGGTTGGAGGCCATGTAGCCCCAGCGACTTAGACGGGTACCGTAAAGCTTCTGGTAAGCGTCAAAGGCGATGCTCCATAGAACGGCCAGGTATCCCACGAAAACCGAGATGAACATGAGCGCCTGGATGGTAGGGAACATGGAGAGAAAGGGAAGCCCCAGGACGGCCTCCACCAGGTTCAATACGTGAATATCGACACCAAAAAGCACGATGGCCAAAATCGAGTGCCGGGTCACCATCCGGTTGAAAAGGTGATCGAGATGCTGAAAATCTCCGGTGGAAATGCGACGCTCGAATTTTCGGAACAATACTCGGGTGAGTCCGGCATATCCCAAAAATAGTCCAAAGAAGAGCGTTGTCGATTCCACAACCGAAAAGCCGGGTGCATCGGAAGGCTGATAGGTCGCGTAAATCAACAAAACGACGATGAAATAGATAAAATTACCGAACATGAGTCCCTTATAATCCGGTTAGTCGATTCGTTCGACGGATCGTCCCAACGGGTCATCGATATGTGAAATAAAATGAGATAAAGATATCAAAGAGGCTCTTCGGATACAAGCCCAAAAGCCGTTATGAGTTACGGGATACCCCCATCGGCGATCGGCCCGTTTTGCCGGCTAAGCGACAACGATCCTTCCACCGCGTCCTCACGCGGGTCACCGACCATAAGGCCCTCCACTAAACTCATTGACATCAAAGGAGATTTGGTGTCATAGTCCACGGGACAAGGCAACGGATCGAAACCAAAGGAGCATTCCATGAAGAAGACCGTTTGGATCATCCTCCTGATGCTGCTGCCCTTTGGGTCAGTAGCATTCGCCGACAGCCGGATATACCGCATTTCCGTCAGCCGTTTCGCAACAGATCCTGATTTGGATGCCGTCTTCAACGGTTTCCAGGACTGCATGCAGGAGAAACAGATCAAGGTCGAGTATAATCTTCACAATGCTCACGCAAAAAGGAATTACAGATATACCTGAATCTTGGGTTTGCCCGACACATGGGGGTGATTGTACCCAATGCGGTATTTTCGACGGCAGACAAGATTTTCGAATAGTCCGCGACGAACGGTGCCAGGCAAGACCACCATATGCCTGACGAACGGCTTGGCGAAGAGCGGTCGCACATAAAACGAAACCCCGACCGTTCGTTCGGTCGGGGTTGGATGGCGGTTATGGAGCGGGAAACGGGATTTGAACCCGCGACTTCGACCTTGGCAAGGTCGCACTCTACCACTGAGTTATTCCCGCTCGATCAAGGCGGTAAAGCAGAATATTCGGCTTTATGACGCCTTGCGGCGTGATCATATGGAGGCGGCAACCAGATTCGAACTGGTGAATGGTGGTTTTGCAGACCACTGCCTTACCACTTGGCTATGCCGCCATCTGGAGCGGGAAACGGGATTTGAACCCGCGACTTCGACCTTGGCAAGGTCGCACTCTACCACTGAGTTATTCCCGCTCGAACGGATAACGCTTATAACGAGTTATCCCATTGCTGTCAATAGAAAAAATCAAAGATCGATCAGTTTTCTGAACTTGATGAAATAATCGACTCCGGACCATATCGTGAACAGCAGGGCCCCCCATAGAAAAAACAGGCCGATGGCATGGAAGTTCACGTCGAAATAGGGATAATGAATCAACAGACTGATGATGGCGGCGATCTGGAAACCCGTCTTGTATTTTCCCAGCCAGGAGGCAGAGATGTCTTCTCCGCTTTCGATCACCACCACCCTGAGTCCCGTGATGGCCAGTTCCCTGCCGATGATCACGCATACCACCCAGGCCGGTATCCAACTCAATGAGGTCAACATGATCAGGGATGAGGAGACCAGCAGTTTGTCGGCCACCGGATCCATGACTTTGCCAAAATTGGAAATCATTCCCCAGCGTCGGGCAAAATACCCGTCCAGATAGTCTGAGATGGCCGCAGCGCTGAACAACAGCATGGCGACCGCCGTCGTCAATCGGTTGGGGAAAAGGAGCAGTATCACCACGCCAGGTGCGGCAATGATGCGAAACATCGTCAAGAAGTTGGGATTACGCAGTATCTTACCCAGCTTGTCCCATTGTGCCATGCTGATCCGATCCCTGTTTCAAGGTCCCTGTTTGGGTATCCGGTTCCACGGTCCGGGTATCGGGTTCCTGTTATCTCTTGCGTTTGTTCCAATCATCGAGAAAGGATTGGATCCCTTTGTCGGTCATGGGGTGCGCCGCAAGCTTACCCAGAACATTGAAGGGGATGGTTGCGATGTGGGCCCCAATGAGCGCGCTCTCCAACACGTGAATCGGATTCCTCACGCTGGCGACAATGATTTCCGTTTCATAGCCGTAATTGTCGAAGATATCGACCAGTTGCTCCACTAGCGTCATGCCGTCCTGGGACAGGTCGTCCAACCGGCCCACGAAAGGGCTGACATAGGCGGCACCGGCCTTGGCCGCCATCAAGGCCTGAAGAGGCGAAAAAATCAGGGTGACGTTGGTTCGGATCTCTTCTTCCGCCAAGGTACGAACCGCCTTCAGGCCGTCCACGGTCATGGGAATCTTGACGACAATATTTTTATGGATTTTAGCAAGTTTTCGGGCTTCGGCGATCATGCCGTCTGCATTCAACGCGATGACCTCGGCGCTGATCGGACCGTCGACGATGCCGCAGATCTCGTGAATGATCTCCTCAAAATCACGCCCCTCCTTGGCAATAAGGGACGGATTAGTCGTGACCCCATCCACCATGCCCATGCTGTGGGCCTCTTTTATTTCTTCGATATTGGCGGTATCGATGAAAAACTTCATGACGATTTATCCTCCTGTTGATGATCTGGAATGCTCAGCGACAAAATTGTCCCGGCACTTCCGGCTGCAGAACAGCAGTTTTTTCCCGTCAAGATCAAGGGACACACCCTCTCTTTTGGGGAAATAGGTTTTACAATAGGGGTCCTGAACCATGATGTCATCGACGGTCACAGCAGAAGCTTGCCGGCCGTCAAGACGCCCGGACCAGGATCTTAACTTTCGGTCTAAAAATCGGTATACAAAATAGATCAATCCGCAGATGATCAATAATCGGATCAAAACAGCACCGTTTCTGATTCTTCGCATGGAAACACCTTCTGGCCTTCGTCATTGAGGTGCTCCAGAAGATATCGAGCATTCTTGAGGAAGACGGGATGCACAACAGCCGGATCTATATCACAAAGCGGCTGCAATACAAAGCGCCTTTTGTGCATGCGGGGATGAGGTATGGAGAGCGTCGGGGTATCGATAACATAATCCCCGTAGAAAATGATGTCCATGTCCAGGGTCCGCGGCCCGAAGCGGAACCCCTTCCTCTCCCTTCCCGCCGACAGCTCAATGACGTTCAGGAGATCGAGAAGCGCATACGGATCCAGCCTCGTATCGATGCGCACCACCCCATTGACAAACCAGTCCTGGTCCTTGTAATCCACCGGTTCGGTTCTATAGAAACGCGATTGCGCAATGATGGTCGTATGGGGGGCGGCCTCCAGGCCGGCGATTCCCTTTCGACAATATCCACGCTTGTCACCGATATTGGAACCCAGGGAAATGAAGGCTACCGTTCCGCGACCCACGGTTATTTGCTTCCAACTTCCATGACGCCGTCCGGATCCACCCAGTTCCATGCCTCCTCCCAGAGTTCCCCGGTGCAGATGACGCGGGCGTTTCCCTCCAGAAAAACATGACTGAACACAGATCCGTTTTGCTCAAAGAAGATCCGAAGCGGCTCACCGCTTTTGGGCATCACGACGACCGGAGAACGGAGCCGGTCACGGGCGGCCATGACCAGCGCCGCCGCTACGGAGCCGGTACCGCAGGCTAGGGTCTCCCCCTCCACACCGCGCTCGTAGGTCCGGTTAAAAAGCCGCCCGTCTTCATGCACGAACGTGAAATTGACATTGGTCCCATCAGGGGCGAAAATAGGATGATACCGCAACTCCCGCCCCATTCCGACAACGTCGACGTCGTCGATATCCGCCGCGTCGACGACAACATGGGGTACCCCGGTATCGATGCAGGCGACCGTAAGGGCGCCGCTTCGGGTCTCCACCCGTTTTTCCGCTTCAAACCCACAGGGATCGGTCATGTGGATGCTGACGCGATCATCGGTCACCCGGGCCGTAATAATCCCCGCGCCGGTATCGAAGGTCATATCTGTTCCAGCGATACCGTTGACGGTCGCAAACCGAGCCACACAGCGGGCACCGTTGCCGCACATGTTGGCACGGCTACCGTCCGAGTTAAAAAAATGCCATTTGAAATCTGCGGTGGAAGAATCATCCACCACCACGAATCCGTCAGCGCCGAGAGAACGGCTTCGGGTGCAGAGCCGGCGGGCCAGGTTCGGAAACGCGGCTTCATGGAGGATTTTTTTCCGGTTGTCGACAATGATAAAATCGTTCCCACTGCCGCACATTTTGAAAAAAGGGATCTTGTTCATGTCCATAACACTATCGGCTTGAACGACGGCCGTCTGAACTCTCGGCCGGTTCGGTTAATAATCGACGGAAAACGTGTTGGAATCGTCGCCAGCCGCCCCGAACGCATCGTAGGAGCGCAATTTATAATGGTAACGATATCCTTTTTCCAGGGGTTCCGAAAAGGTCATTCGTCCGTCCTGGCGCTGGGACGGGGTAACGGAAATCTGAATGATCCGCTGGAAGATCAATGGACAGTCCCGACATTCCGCCTCCTCCATGGGGGTTTTTGCTCGATATACGGCAAAACCGGAAGCCTCGCTGGCGTCATCCCCGACTCCCGGAATTCCCCAAGCCAACTGCAGAACATCGCCCGCCATGGCCCCCGTCAAATCGATTACCGCGGCGGGCGGCAAACGCTTGGGGGGAACTGGTGGAGCCTTGACGCCACACCCCGCCGTCAACGCCCACGCGGTGAAAAAAAATCCAATCCAAAGGTGCAAAACCTTCACGCTTGCTCTCCGGCTTTGGTTTGGGCTTCGAAAATCGATTCTCCCCCCAAGGTCCTACGGGCTTTCAAAATGGCCGACCGGACATTTTCGGTCGCCGTGCCGCCGGCGGATTTTCGACGATCGACCATCTCCCGGACGCCCAAAAACGAGAAAATATCCGACCCGATTCGGTCGGAAAACGTTCGAAGCTCCGCCAGGCTGAGCTCGTGGAGTTCCTTGCCGCGTCCGAGAGCAAATCCGACAACCTTGCCGACCACGTGGTGCGCCTCCCTGAAGGGCGTCCCCCGGGTTGTCAGATAATCGGCCAAATCCGTGGCATTCAGAAACCCGGTATCGGTCGCGCGGGCCATCGCCTCGGTTTTGAAGGTAATGTTGGGAAGCATTCGGGTATAGACCGCCAAGGTCATTTTCAAGGTGTCGACAGCGTCGAAAAGCGGCGCCTTGTCTTCCTGCATGTCCCGATTGTAGGCCATGGGCAGGGATTTCATCAGGGTCAGGAGCGCCATCAGGTCTCCGTAAACTCGTCCGGTCTTGCCCCGGACCAGCTCGCACACGTCGGGATTTTTCTTCTGGGGCATGATGCTGCTGCCGGTGGTGAAAGCATCGGCAATCTCCACAAACCCGAACTCCGCCGAAGACCAGAGGATGAGTTCTTCGGACAACCGGCTGAAATGCATCATGCAGATGGCGGCGGCGGCGGTAAACTCCAGGGCGAAGTCCCGATCGGCCACCGTGTCCATGCTGTTATCGGAGATCCTGGAAAAATCGAGCTGTCGCGCAGTATATTCACGATCGATGGGATACGTCGTTCCGGCGAGGGCCGCCGCACCCAACGGCATGACGTCGATACGGGTAAGCACGTCCCGGAATCGTTCCGCGTCTCGGGTGAACATCTCATAATAGGCCATCAGGTGATGGGAAAGCAGGACGGGCTGGGCCCGCTGAAGATGCGTATATCCCGGCAAAACCGCCCCAATATGGGTTTCAGCGAGAGACACCAGCACACTGCGAAACTGCCGGACGGACTCGATGATCGCACGGGTCTCTGCCCTGAGATACATGCGAATATCGAGCGCCACCTGATCGTTCCGGCTGCGGCCCGTGTGCAGTTTCTGGGCCACCTTGCCCACGATGGCGAAAAGGCGGGTTTCCACGTGCATGTGGATGTCTTCCAGTCTGTCGTCGAAGGTGAACTCTCCGGCCTCTATCTCACGACGCACCTGCTCGAGCCCCCGAACCAACTCGTCAGCTTCCTCCGCCATAATCACACCCGTTTTCGCAAGCATTCGGCAGTGGGCGATGGAGCCGTCGATGTCCCAGGCATAGAGACGGCGATCATAGTCTATGGAGGCCGTGAACCCCTCCACCAGCGTATCGGTTCTTTCGGAAAATCGGCCGGACCAGAGTTTTTCGGACATGGCTTCTCCTCACACCTGTTTCCGATTCATTTCCCGAATACGAAGCCTGAGGGCGTTGAGCTTGATGAATCCCTCGGCGTCCCCCTGCCGGTAAACATTGTCATCCTCGAAGGTAGCGAAGGCCTCGCTGTAAAGTGAATGCTCCGATTTTCGGCCCAACACCGTACAGTTGCCCTTGTAAAGCGACAAACGAACGACACCGCACACATTTCGTTGGCTCTCGTCAATCAGCTTCTGCATCAACTCCCGCTCCGGGGAAAACCAAAACCCGTTGTAGATCATCTCGGCGTATCGTGGCATGAGGCTGTCCCGCAGGTGCATGACCTCCCGGTCCATGGTGATGGATTCCATGGCCATGTGGGCCGCCCGGAGAATCGTGCCGCCGGGCGTCTCATAAACACCCCGGGATTTCATTCCCACAAAACGGTTTTCGACGATATCGGCCCGTCCGATGCCGTGCTTGCCGCCCAGACGGTTCAACTCTCTGAAAAGGGTCGCTGGCGACATGACGCGGCCGTTGACGGCTGTCGGATCACCCTGCTCAAAGGTGATCTCGATCTCCTCGGCCGTATCGGGCGCGTCCTTGGGTGACACCGTCAGGGTGAAAATGTCTTCGGGCGGGGCCTGCCATGGATCCTCGAGGATGCCCCCTTCGTAGCTGATATGAAGCATGTTCCGGTCTGTGCTGTAAGGTTTTTTCCGGGTGGAGAGGACCTCGATGCCGAACTTCTCTGCAAAAGCCATGAGGGCCGTTCGGGATGTCAAATCCCAGATCCGCCAGGGGGCAATAATCTTGATGTCGGGCTTCAAGGCATAGTAGCCCAGCTCGAAACGGACCTGATCGTTGCCCTTCCCGGTAGCGCCGTGACTCACCGCGTCGGCCTCCTCGATATTGGCAATCTCGATCTGACGCTTGGCGATGAGCGGTCTTGCGATGGAGGTCCCCAACAAATACTGTCCCTCGTAAAGCACGTTGGCACGAAAGGCCGGAAAAACGTAATCCCGAATGAACGGTTCCCTCAGGTCGTCGATGTAGACCTTTGACGCGCCGGTCTTGAGCGCTTTTTCCTCGATGGTGTCGAGTTCTTCCTCCTGGCCGATATCCGCGGAAAAAGCGATGACCTCGCAACCATAGGTCTCGATCAGCCACCGCAAAATCACCGACGTGTCCAGTCCGCCCGAATAGGCCAGTACGACTTTTTTAACTTGCTCCGTCATCTTTCTGATTTCCTTTTCTTCAAAACCCCCATGGTCTTGACATCTCTTTTCTGATCCATCAGCTTTTGGGTTCCGAGGATCCGCGGCACGCTCACGCTCACTTAATTGAAGAAGCTATCCCCGGCTCAGCAGCTCATCCAGACAGTCGACAAGGGCATCAACAGCCGTTTTTTCAATGATCAGGGGCGGTGCAAACCGAAGAACGTTATCCTGGATGCAATTGATGAGAAACCCCCTCTCCAGGCAGGCGGTCACCAGCGACGCCCCTGGAAGGCCGAGCTCCATCCCGATCATGAGACCTTTGCCTCTGACATCAATGATAACAGGATGACGCTCTTTAAGGGCTCTCAGGCGGCAAAGGAAGTGGTCGCCGGTTTCCGCCGCCTTTTCGATGATTCCCTCCTCGGTCAGAATCCTCAACGTCTCGATCGCCGCTGCGGTAATAACCGGCGTGCCCCCGAAGGTGGTGGCGTGGGCCCCCGGCCCGAAGGCTTCGGCGACATCTTCACGGGCCAGCATGGCACCGATGGGCAGGCCGTTGGCGAGGGCCTTGGCCAGGCTCATGATGTCCGGCACGACGCCAAAATGCTCGTGGGCGAACAGCTTCCCGGTCCGGCCGATGCCGGTCTGGATCTCGTCGAAAATAAGAAGCGCTCCCGCGTCATCACACAATCGACGGACCGCGGCCAGATATCCGGAATCCGGCATACGGATGCCGCCCTCCCCTTGGATCGGCTCCAGGATCACGGCACAGGTGTTATGATCGATCGCCTTATCCATGGCATCAATGTCGTTGAACGGCACGAAATCAAAGCCGCCCAGAACGGGGTGGAATCCCTTCTTGATCTTGTCCTGACCGGTGGCCGACAGTGTCGCCATGGTTCGCCCGTGAAAGGATTTCTCGGCGCTCACGATGCGGTGACGCGTCTCCCCCTTCTCGTGAAAATAGCGCCGGGAGAGCTTGATGGCAGCTTCATTCGCCTCGGCACCGCTGTTGCAAAAAAAGACCCGATCGGCGAAACTGTGATCGACGAGCCAGGTCGCCAACTCGGTTTGAGGTTGGGTGTAATAAAGGTTGGAGACGTGGAAAAGCCGTCCCGCCTGGTCGCACAAGGCCTTTGCGATGCGGGGATGAGCATGGCCCAGATTGCACACGGCGATTCCCGCCACGAAATCGGTATAGGCTTTGCCATCGGCATCCCAAACCGTCGCTCCCTCGCCCCGTGTGATGACGATGGGCTGCCGTAGGTAGGTTTTGGCCAACACCCTGTCCGCCTGCTTCATGATGTCCTGCATCATATGGTCACCTGCGTTCCAATGCCGCTGTCGGTAAAGAGTTCCAGCAAGATGGCGTGTCGCTTCTTGCCGTTAATGATATGGGTTTTCCCCACCCCGTTTCTAAGCGCGTCCAGGGCGCACTCAATCTTGGGAATCATGCCGCCCGAAATGCTCCCGTCGTGGATCATGCTTTCGATGGTCGGCGCGTCAATGGAGGAGATAAGGGCGCCCGCCGCGTCCAAAACCCCGTCGACGTCCGTCAAAAGAATAAATCGCCCGGCGCCCAGGGCCTGGGCGATCCTTCCCGCCACCAGGTCGGCGTTGATGTTGTAGCTTTCACCTCCGTCTCCAGCGCCCACCGGAGCAATGATCGGAATGAAGCCCTCCCGGGAAAGGGTATGGATGATCTCCGCATTCACCTCCACCACCTCTCCAACCAATCCAGGGTCAATGATCTCGGGAGGTTTGGTCTCGTCTTCCTGAAAAACGATATGGAGCTTCTTTGCCCGGATCAATCGTCCGTCCTTTCCGGTGAGCCCGACGGCCTTGCCGCCCTCTTGGTTGATCTGAGAAACGATGCTCTTGTTGACCTTTCCGCCCAGGACCATCTCGACCACGTCCATGGTGGGCGCGTCGGTCAGGCGCATACCGCGGACAAATGTGGAGGTGATGCCCATCTTCTCCAGCACTCGATTGATCTGAGGGCCGCCGCCGTGAACCACCACCGGGTTCAGCCCGATAAACTTGAGCAGGGTGATATCCCTGGCAAAATCCGTTTTCAGCTGTTCATCCACCATGGCATGCCCCCCGTACTTGATGACGATGGTCATGCCGCTGAATCGGCGTATGTAAGGCAGCGCCTCGACAAGTATATCCGCGACGTTCGTGTTCATGTGCACCCTATAAAATAAATCGGCTCAAATCCTCGTCGCCCTTGATGGGTCCCAGTTTTTTTGCAACATAGGCCCGATCAATAACGATCTTTTTCTCGGTCGTGTCCGGCGCGTCAAACAGGATGTCCTCCAGGAGACACTCCATCAACGTATGGAGCCTTCGGGCGCCGATATTTTCAGTGGCCGCGTTCACTTCTTCCGCGTAAGCCGCGATTTCGAAGACGGCGTCATCCTCGAACACCACTTCCACCCCCTCAGTCCGGAGAAGGGCCATATACTGGAGGAGGAGAGCGTTCCGGGGTTCGGTCAGGATTCTGACAAACTCCGCCTTACCGAGGGAATCGAGTTCAACGCGGATGGGAAACCGCCCCTGCATTTCAGGGATCAAGTCCGACGGTTTGATGGTATGAAAGGCTCCGGCCGCGATAAATAGGACGTGGTCGGTTTTGACCGGACCGTATTTGGTCATGACGGTGGAGCCCTCCACCAGGGGAAGTAAATCCCGTTGAACGCCTTCCCTGGACACATCCGGCCCATGGCCGCCCTCTTTCCCCACAATTTTGTCGATCTCGTCCAGAAAGATGATTCCCGACTGCTCGACTTTTTCCACGGCCATGCGGGTCACCTTGTCCATGTCGATCAGGTTTTGGGCTTCCTCCTGTGCAATCATCTCCATGGCCTCGGGCACCTTCACTTTCCGTCGTTTGGTGTTTCGGGGCAGGATGTTGCTGAACAGATCCTTGAAATTGATCCCCATCTCCTCCATTCCCATGCTGGAGAAGACCTCGACCATGGGAAGCGTTCGCTCGGTGACATCCAGATCCACGAATCGTTCGTCGAGTTTTCCCTGTCGCAGCATTTTCCGGAGTTTCTCCCGAGTGGAGGACGCCTGCACCCGTTCCGTGGTAACCACCTCGACGGTGCCGCCCTCAGCGTCGTCCCCGCCCCGAAACATACGTTCGCCGGATTTGGGCAACAAAAGGTCGAGAATTCGCTCCTCGGCCACGGCAACAGCCTTGTCCCTGACCGCGTCCTGCTCGCGTGACTTGAGATCGCCCACGGTCAGCTCCACCAGATCCCGGATCATGGACTCCACATCCCGGCCGACATAGCCGACCTCCGTAAACTTGGACGCCTCGACCTTGTGAAACGGACTGTCCGTCAACCTGGAGAGCCGTCTCGAAATTTCGGTTTTCCCCACGCCGGTCGGACCGATCAGGATAATATTTTTGGGAGCAATTTCTTCAGCGAGATCGGGGGAAAGCCGCTGCCGCCGCCATCGATTTCTCAGGGCGATGGCCACCGATCTTTTGGCCTTACCCTGGCCAATGATGTATTTGTCAAGTTCTTTTACGATTTCGGACGGTTTTAAATCGCTCATATCAATCCGTTCCCGCTCATCCGGCTTTCTGCGCCGCGCTTCGTTCGGAGCGCTGTGACCAAGACGGCGGTCATATCTCTTCCACGGTGATGACCGTATTGGTGTAAATACAGACCGACGCGGCGATCTTCATGGCGGCCTCCACGATCTCCCGAGCGCCCAGCTCGGTGTGGGACATCAGCGCCCCGGCCGCCGCCTGAGCAGCCACCCCGCCGGATCCGATGGCCACGACACCCTCATCAGGTTCGATGACGTCACCGCTGCCGGAAATTAAAAAGGTTCGGGTGTCGTCAGCCGCGATCATCAGGGCTTCGAGGCGTCTCAGGTATTTGTCGGTTCGCCAGTCCCGGGCTAGTTCCACGGCGCTGCGGGTGAGGTTGCCGTTGTACCGTTCCAGTTTTTTTTCGAGGCTTTCGGAAAGATTCAAGGCATCGGCGGTAGCCCCGGCAAAACCGACGATGATCTTGTCGTTATATACGCGACGGACCTTTCTGGCTTGATGCTTGACGACAATATTGCCCAAGGTCACCTGACCGTCGCCTGCGACAGCCAGCCGCTCTTTTCGACGTACCGCCAGTATCGTTGTTCCGTGAAACGTTTCGGTCATTGCCCCTCCTTCCGATCAAGTCGGCTTCACCGGAGTCGCCGTTCCATTTTCGGACCCGGCCTCACTTCCGCGGATGAGCCTTGTCATAGGCCGCCATCAGGGTATCGACACTGATGTGGGTATACCGCTGTGTAGTGGACAGTTTCCGATGCCCCAGCATCTCCTGAAGAGCCCTCAGGTCGGCGCCGGCATCCAGGAGGTGACTGGCAAAGGAATGCCGCAGTCCATGGGGGGACACTGATCCGGGCAGTCCGCATTCGCCCAAGCGCCGCTCGAGGATCCGCCCCACTGAACGGGCCGTAAGCCGTCCACCTGAACAATTCAGAAACAGTGGGCCGTCCTGGTTCGATTCCACTCCTCTCTCCCGCCAAAGCGCCTCTCGATACGCTTGGAGAGCCGCCAATGCCTTGCGGCCGATGGGAACCACCCGATCTTTTTCGCCCTTGCCCGAAACCCTGACGAGTTTTCGGTCGACATCAATGTCGAACCAGTTCATGCCCACCAGCTCTGAAACGCGGATGCCGCAGGAATAGAGTGTCTCGAACATGGCGCGATCCCGCTTGCCCGCGAGGTCGTCGGTGCCGATGGTGTCGAGGAGTCGAAAGGTATCGTCCACGGAGAGGTATGCGGGAATGAGCTTTTCCTGTTTTGGCGCCTGGAGTTGCTCCGCGGGATTGCACTCCACGACCGCCCTCCCCACCAGAAACTCGAAAAAAGACCGCACCGCCGACAACTTTCGGGCGATGGTTTTTTTCGTGTTCTTCCGGTGAAGTGCCCCGAGATACCCTCGGATCAGACGGGGCGTGACCGCCGTCGGGCAGACGCTGCAACCCTCCACAGCCATTCCGTTTTCCGCCAAATAGACGCAAAACTCTTTAACATCGTGACGGTAGGCCCGGCAAGTGTGCTCAGAATACCCCTTTTCCACGCCGAGAAAGCGAATAAAGGCTTCGATCGGCATTGCTCGAAAATCAGGGACCATCAGAACGCGATCAGGTCTTCCAGCGCCTGCCAGCTGTCAACCTCGATAAATGGATGTGCTTTTCGATTCCATGGCTGCCTGAAAAGAATGGGTGTTATTCCCACCTTCTCCAGATCGAAACAGGTTTCGAGGCGATCCTCGACGAAATAGCGCCTCCCCCGTTCTCGCAGAACATCAGCCTTGGCCTCAAAGGATCCGGTAGCGGTAATGTCCAAACCGGAGGCCGATACGGACAGGGTCTTGAGCATCCATTGGTGGATGGGTTCTCGAGTGGGCCGGGCCGTCACGAAACAGAGGGGTCCAAAGGCGCTTTCCAACCTTGCCAGAACCTCGGGTGCTCCCTGAAGCGGCCTCAAGCCTTCATCCCGGCTGCCGTCCAGCAGCTTTTCAATGATCTCTCCGATGACCTCCGTCGACATGTCCAAACAATCCTCGAGCATATAATGAGTGATGTCGTCGTAAGCGATGTGGGTGATGGCATACTCTTCCCGGGCAATGTCGATAAAGAGCCGCATGGTATCGGCCACCACACCGTCGATATCGAAGGCCAGGGAAGCGGGATCGATCATTCGCGTCTCAAATCCGGTTCCGGACATTCGTTACGCCACCCTGCGTGTTTTTTTCTTGAGCCGGATTATCCGTTTGCGATAGATTTCGGTCATTCGCTCGTCTTCCGCCGCCCGTGCTGATTCGCACTGAGCTTTCAGCTCTCGGATCTTCTTTTTCAGGTCCCGAACGCCGGTGTTCGTTTTCTTTCGGACCGGCGCCTCAATGCCCCGAGCTTGACGAATCTGGGAGATGAGCTCCTCCTTGTTCATGCCGTGGGCCCCTGTCACACCTTCAGTGCCCATAGCCAGTTCGCGAAGTTCCTTGGATGTCATTTTCTCAAAAGGTTTTTCCTTGGCTTCCTTTTTTTTGCCGCCCATACAATAACACTCCTTTCTGGTGATCGTTTTTTGGGGGATCGGTGCAAAAAGCACAAGCGGAGGTCACCCCCCGCCCATCGTTTCATGTCAAAAGTGAGACTTTTAAACCATTTTTTCAAGTCATGTCAAGGACTAAATCAGCGCCATCGCCTTCATAATCATCTTTATGTCCTCCCATGTTTCTCGTTTCCTCTCGGGATAACGCAAAAGATAGGCGGGATGGTACGTCGGCATCACCTGAATTCCCTGATAATCGTGAAATCGCCCTCTCAGCCGGGAAATGGGCGCATCTATTTTCAGAAGGGATCGCGTGGCCGTTGCGCCGAGAGTGCAGATGAAATCAGGAGCGACGGCCGCAATCTGCCGTTCCAGAAAGGGCATGCAGCATTCAATCTCTTCAGGAAGGGGCGTCCTGTTAGCGGGTGGGCGGCATTTGACGATATTACAAATATAGACCGATTCCCGGGCGAGCTTCATGGCATCGATAATCCGGTCAAGGAGCCGGCCGGCCCGCCCTACGAAAGGGTCACCGGATAAATCTTCATCCTCGCCGGGCCCTTCCCCCACGAAGATCAGGCCGGCTCGGGGATCGCCCACCCCGAAAACGATGTTTGTTCGAGATCGACAAAGCCCGCAGCGCCGACAGTCGCCCAAGTCGGTCCGGATCTCTTTCAGGATTTTCGCTGATAAAGTGGCGTCTCGGCCAATCTTGCCGGGCTGATCGAGTCGCCTCCTGTCGATGGTGGTATCGAATCCTTTGCAACCGCATGCAGCCATAAACCGCAACGTGTTGCGAAAACCGGCGATGAGGCGTGAGAATTCCTCGCCCATGGCGACCTGTCGATCGTCTAAAGGCATCGTTCGCGCACCCGATCGAGAATGATATGCGCCACGGCATCCTTGTCCATCTCCGCCAAGGGTTCGCAGCTCCCGTCTCGATAAAAAAGCGTCACCCGGTTGGTGTCGGTCCCAAATCCCGACGCGGGATGGCTTACCAGATTGCCGACGATCATGTCCAGATTTTTTCGAACAAGTTTCTCCCGGGCATTCTCTCTCAGATCACGTGTTTCAGCGGCGAACCCAACAAGGATCTGATGGGTTTTCCGCTCCCCCAACGACTTGAGAATATCCTCGTTTTTGATCAGGGTGAGAACCAGCTGGTCCGTTGTTTTCTTGATCTTGTGCGCGGCAGTCTCCATGGCCCGATAATCCCCCACGGCGGCGCTCTTGATGATGATGTCCGCGTCCCTCATGTGGTCGAAAACAGCGAGGGCCATCTGCCCGGCCGTTTGGACCCTGACGGTCTTGACGTTGGCAGGGTCGGGCAACGCCGTCGGACCACTGACAAGCACGACATCGGCTCCCCGATATTCGGCGGCACGAGCCAGAGCATACCCCGTCTTTCCAGAGGAAGGGTTGCTGATGAAACGAACCGGATCGATGGGCTCACGGGTCGGCCCAGCCGTCACCAAAACCTTCTTTCCCGCCAAATCCTTCCGGGTCAGGAGGGCTGTCAGCCGGTCCAACATCTGCGTCGGCTCCGGTAGACGCCCCGGACCGACGGTCTTGCAGGCGAGCTCGCCCGCCCCCGGTTCCAGGACCAAATGACCGTCTGTTTTCAGACGCTCGATATTCCGCTGCACTGGCGGGCTCAAGTACATATCCGAGTTCATGGACGGGCAGACCACCACCGGACACGTCACTGCCAGAAGGAAGGTGCTCAGAGCGTCGTCGGCGAGCCCCTGTGCGTATTTCGCAACCATGTTGGCCGTTGCCGGTGCGATCACCACCCCCTGGGCATCCTGGGCCCATTCAATATGACGGATGGAAGCGTCGGGATCGCGTCTGTCAAACAGATCGGTACAAACCCGCTTTCCAGAGAGGGCCTCGAAGGTCATCGGTCCCACGAACCGGGCGGCGTTTCGGGTCATCATCACCCTCACGTCCGCGCCACTTTTGGTGAGCAGGCGAAGCAGTTCCACGCTCTTGTAGGCCGCGATACCACCGCAGACCCCAAGTACGATGTGCGCGCCGAGGATGGACGTTTTCATCAGGTTGAAATATCTCCGAGGTCAGTTGGTCGGAAAAGCGCCCTCCGGCAACGGCATCGTATCGAAGCCCGAGGACGGGTTCTGATTGAAGCCTGAGGACGGGTTCTGAATCTCGAGAACGGAGGGCAGCACCGAGATTTCAACCGTTGACTCCCAGGGCCCCTCGGATATGGACATGACACACCAGCGGGTCTCCTTCAGAAAAAGGAGAATGGTCTTGGCAGCAGCCACCGAGCCGGTCAGTTTCCAGTTGTCTTTAGCCATATTCTCTTTAAAAAAGGCGACCAGCGACCCTCGATCGACCCTGCCCTTGAAAACCATCATACCCGCCGCAAATCCCCGGGACTGAAAGATGGAGGAGGCATCCCGATCCGGTTTGAGTTCCCCTGGAATCAAAATGTCATTGAATCCCTCAAAGTAGAGAGGTGCCGGACCCGATGTCGCCGGACCGCCTGAAGAACCGCTCCCCTTCAGACTCGAACACCCGGCAAGCCCGCATATCAGCAGCATGAGAATCACACCTGTCGAAGCATTTCTGCGGAATCCACCATGGTTCATCTCTTTTTTCCCTTCCTTATGGTGTATGATGTTATCAGGGGCAAGGCTGAACGCTCACGACTGAAGATGCTTTCAGCCATTCATCCGCTACATCCCGACCCCGGCTCATAAACTCACCCCTGTGGGTCTGACGGGGGTGCTTCCGGTGATGTCGATGCCTGGGATGCACTCTCTTCAGCATATCCGTCGGGATGACGCCGGTACCAGTTCCAGGCGGTTTCGATGATGACGTCCAGATCGGAGTATCGCGGACGCCACGCCAATTCCCGCATCGCCTTTTCTGAAGATCCGATGAGAACCGGCACGTCTCCGGGCCGTCGCCCTTCGAGCCGGACGGGGATGGCGGCCTGCGTAATCCCGCGGGCTCGTTCAATGACCTCCCGAACCGTGGCGCCGTCGCCGTTTCCAAGGTTGTATTTCCCCCCGGGTCCGCCGGCCAACAGTCTTTCAAGGGCCAGAAGGTGGGCTTGGGCCAGATCCTCCACATGAATGTAGTCGCGGACGCAGGTGCCGTCCCGGGTTGGGTAATCGTCGCCGTAAACATTCAAAAACTCCCGTTGCCCCAGGGCGGTTTTGAGAATAATGGGAACAAGATGAGTTTCAGGCCGATGATCCTCTCCCAGATGACCATCCGGATCCGCGCCGGCGGCATTGAAATATCGGAGGCAAACGGCGCGGATCCCGTAGGCCGACCCGACGTCGTCCAGAATCTGTTCGACCATCCATTTCGTTCGGCCGTAGGGGTTGATGGGGTGCTGGACATGCTCTTCAGTCATGGGTGTTCCATCGGAAACGCCGTAGGTCGCGCAGGAAGAGGAGAAAATCAAACGAGTTACCCCGTGATCGACCATGGCCTGGAGAAGATTGATGGTGTTCGCGACGTTGTTTCTGTAATATTTAAGGGGGGCATCGACTGATTCAGGCACATACGCGTAAGCGGCAAAATGAAGCACCCCCTTAATGTCGTACTCGGAGAAAACACGCTCGATCGCTTCGGGATCGCCAATGTCGCCTTGGATAAACGGCCCCCACTGAACCGCCGCCCGATGCCCGTGAACCAAATTATCAAGAACGACCGGGCAATATCCCCGCCGCCAAAGGTATTTGCACATGTGGGAACCGATATACCCCGCGCCGCCCACAACCAAAATTTCGTTTTCCGCCATAACCGCCTCCTCATCGGAACAAAACGTCTGCAGCAAGGCCTGCCCACTCGCCATGAGTCCCGAAGGATGAAATTGCCGTGATAGTATATGACATCCTTATCGCTGTCAATAAACGAAAAATCATCGGCGGCATGAAGACCCGACGTTCCCTGCGACGGGTACTTTTGGGAATTTTGCTGGAACCATAAAAAATATTGACGAAAATAGTCGGGAATGGTTTATAGGTGCCGATTTGGATTACCACCATCGGAAAGGAATTTGAGAATGGGCCAACTCGATTCGAGGGAGGTGTCGCTGACGCCCGCATGCCGTTCCCCTTTCGGCCGCCAAGCCGTTTGATTGGTTTCGTCCACCGTTTTTTCGCGTGCATTGCCGCATCAACCTGAAAGAACTGCATGACAACCCATGACTGAAAGATCTCCCATCGTCGTTGTTGGGATCGGTAGCGTATTTCCAGGAGCCGTCGATCTGGACGCCTTCTGGCACAACATAGCTAACGGCCTGGAATCGATTCGAAAGGTTCCCGAACACCGTTGGTCCGTCACATCGGCCAAGATGGTCAGCCCAATCCCGAAACCGGATATGGCCCTGTCTGTGCGGGCCGGTATCGTGGACCCCATTGTGCCCGATGCAGAGAACTGGGGCCTCGATCCTTCGCTGGCGGCGGATCTCGACCCCCTGTATCATCTGGTCCTCAAATCTGGTCACGCTGCCTTTTCCGACTGTGAGGGAAAGACAGCTGACCCAGCGCGCACGGGGGTGATCCTTGCGGCTATCGCATTACCCACCGATGCTTCCTCCCGCATCGCACACGAGATCATCGGCCGGGACTTGGCCGAACGATGCCTCATGAAAAATCTCGGCGCTTCCGTCGTTCCGCCGTTTCGAAAACTGACCCGTCGTCAATGCCTTGCCGCGCGTGTCACTTCCCTTCCCGGGGCTCTTCTGGCACGCTCCCTGGGACTCGGCGGAGGCAGTTGCACCCTCGATGCCGCCTGCGCATCTTCCATTTATGCGGTCAAACTGGCCTGTGACGCCCTCGAGTCACGGCGCATGGATGCCGTATTGGCCGGCGGCGTCTCACGTCCAGATAATCTCTACACCCAGATCGGTTTCAGCCAACTGCGCGCGCTCTCTCCATCAGGTCGGTGCGCCCCCTTCGATGCCGGCGCAGACGGTCTCGTGGTCGGGGAAGGGGCAGGCATGCTGATGCTGAAACGGCTCGACGACGCCGTGGCTCAGGGCGACAGGATCTACGCCGTTATCCGAGGCATCGGGCTATCCAACGACATGCGGGGCAACCTGCTGGCACCCGACACCGAAGGACAGGTGCGGGCCATGCGAGCCGCTTATGCGGCAGCGGAATGGTCGCCCTCGACGGTGGATCACATCGAGTGTCACGGCGCGGGGACACCTCTGGGGGACCGTGTGGAGTTGACCAGTCTGAGGGCACTGTGGAAAGGCACCCGATGGTCCCGGAACATGTGCGCCATCGGGTCGATCAAATCGATGATCGGACATCTGCTCACCGCCGCCGGAGCCGCGGGAATGATCAAGACCCTTCTGGCCATGAAGCACGGCACACTGCCGCCCTCACTTCATTTTACCCAAGCGGCCGACGGAAGCCCTCTCGAGGGCGGCCCCTTCCGGGTGCAGACCAAAGCTGGGTCCTGGGAGCCCACTAAAGACGGGCACCCGCGCCGAGCGGCCGTCAGCGCCTTCGGCTTCGGCGGCATCAACGGACACCTGTTGTTCGAGGAATTCGATCCCGTTTCCACCGCCAAACCCAATTCGGGCGGAATCTCGCCCGTCACGGTTGCACCGCCGTCCGAGATCGCCATCATCGGAATGGGGGTCCATATCGGCCCTCTCAGGACCCTGAAAGCCTTTCAGGAATCGATTTTCAGGGGGGAGTCCGCTTTCCGCAAGCGCCCGACAGGGCGCTTCAAGGGTGCGGACGGCGTGGCGGCGAATCATTTGGACGGACAAGGAAGTCATGGAGCCTACCTCGAAAACTTCGCCGTCGATATCGGTGAGTTCCGCATTCCTCCCAACGAGATCCCGGACATCCTGGCGCAACAGCTTCTGATGCTGAAAACTGCCGCGGAGGCCGTCGACGACGCCCGGATCTCCCTGGGCCGCGAGCTTCCCCGGGCGGGGACGGCCATCGGCATGGAATTCGACTTGGAAGACACCGACTTCCACACACGCTGGCAGATGATCCATCAGGAGGAGTCCCTCCGGGACGCCATCTGTCGAAATATTCCCGAAATGGACGATACATCGGCGTCCCAGTGGCTGAAAGCGCTTCGGGACGCCCTCTCCCGACCGCTCACCGCCGCCAGGGTTGTGGGCTCCCTGGGGGGCATCGTCGCCAGCCGTGTAGCCCGGGAATTCCGGTTCGGCGGCCCGAGCCACGTGGTCTCCTGCGGGGCGGCATCGGGCCTTTGCGCCCTCGACATCGGGATCCGATCCCTTCAGCGGATGGAAACAGACACTTTCCTGGCAGGGGCGGTCGACCTTACCGGGGATGTCCGCAACATGGTGATCGCCTCGGGAATACGGCCTTTCAGCACCGGCGACACGGTCCGACCCTTTGATCTTGACGCCGACGGCACCTTGCCCGGGGAAGGCGCCGTTGCGCTGGTTCTCAAACGGCGGGATCAGGCAATCGCCGACGGTGATCGGATTTATGCCGTCATCAAGGGCGTCGGAAGCGCCTCCGCCGACAACGAAGATCCCAAGGCTCTGAAGGCGGCTTACGCCCGCTCCCTGAATCTGGCCTTGAATGACGCGGGCATTCCCGCGGGTGGCATTGGTTACGTGGAAACTCACGGCAGCGGGGACCCCCATGAGGATCGGATCGAAACCGAAGCGCTCCATGACGTGTTCGGGAATGAAACGAACCGCCCCGCCGTGGGATCCCTGAAAGCCCTGATGGGCGACACGGGCGCAGCGTCGGGCCTTGCCTCGGTGATCAAGGTCGCCCTGTCACTCTACCACGACATCATGCCACCGTTAACCGGTTTTAGGACGCCCGCTCACGAAATGTGGCGAACAGAACGGTTTCACATCCCCGTTCAACCCCAGTTCTGGATCCGGAATCGAAAAGACGGTCCTCGACGAGCCGTCGTCTCTTCCATGACGACAGACGGCAATACGGTCCACGCCGTTCTGGAAGCCATTGACGGATCTCTCCCCGAAAAAATTTCCGTCCGGACCGACCGCGAGCGACAGCGTCCCCTGGGACTCGAAGCCCCGGGGCTGTTTGTCGTGGAAGGCCAAGACCCTGAAACCCTTCTTGAAGGACTCGACCGTCTGGACCGCCACTCCCGCAATGACGCCCCGACGATGGCGGCATCCGCGGCGGCATGGTTTCGTGAAAGCAACCCCGTTGCCCCGGGTTTGACATCGGCCGTGGCTATCGTGGCCCATACCCCCGATGCCCTCCGTCATTGGGTCGACGAAGGTCGAAGCGCAGTCCGATCTCGAACACCCCGAAAGATCATCGGATCAAACGGCGTGGCTTTTTTCCCCGAACCGATGGGACCGGAAGGCCGGATCGCCTATGTCTACCCCGGATCGGGAAACCACTATCTTGGCATGGGCAAGGGCGTCGGGGTTCAGTGGCCCGATATTCTGAGAAAGATGGACCGAGAGACCCAGGCACTGAAAACCCAGATGTTCCCCGAATGCTATATACCGTTTCGCGTCTCGTGGGAGGATGGATGGGAAGCGGCGGCACACCGAAAGATTATCTCCGACCCCCATCACATGATTTTCGGTCAGGTGGTGCACGGTGGCATGATGACCCGTCTGGCGGGTCGCTTCGGACTCAAGCCCGATGCGGTGATCGGTTACAGCCTCGGAGAGTCGGCTGGCCTCTTCGCCACGGGGGCATGGCCTGAACGGGGCGAGATGCTGAGACGAATGCAGGAGACATCTCTTTTCAAAACCGATCTGGCCGGCCCTTGTAATGCCGCCAGAAGCGCCTGGGACCTTCCGAAAGATCAAGCGGTGGACTGGCGAGTGGCCGTCGTAAACCGAAGAGCGGCCGATGTCCGTGACGCTCTTCACCATTGGCCTTTGGCACGGCTGTTGATCGTGAACACGCCTTCTGAATGCGTCATCGGCGGCAACAGCGATCACGTCGCCGGCATCATCCAGACCCTTAACTGCGAAGCTGTCTATCTGGAAGGCGTGGTCACCGTTCACTGTGACGCCGTTCTCCCCGTCGCGGATGCATATCGGGAGCTTCACCGGTTCCCCACATCACCCCCGCCCGACATTCAATATTACAGTTGTGCTCTGGGGCGGATCCAGGCGATGACCGAGATCTCGGCGGCTGAAGCCATCCTCGCCCAGGCCACTGCAGGATTTGATTTTACGGCCACGATAGAGCAGGCCTATGCCGACGGTATACGGCTTTTCCTCGAAATGGGACCCCAGTCCTCCTGCAAGCGGATGATTGGCCAAATCCTCCATGGGAAACCCCATTCAGCCCTCTCCATCTGCGAGCGCAGAGAAGACGACACCCTGACGGTCCTCAAGTTTCTGGGAAGCCTCGCCGCCGAGCGGGTGAAGATAAATCTCGAACCGCTTTACGGCGAGGCGGCCTTCCCGGAGACGCCGTTGAAGATCCGGAACCCTGAAGGACTAATCCGCAGAACCGTCCAAAGGGATCTCGGGGGGGATTCCTTGAAACCGTTTTCCTCCGCCCCTCTCCCGAACAGCCCTTCCGCCCTCCCGAAAAACAGCAGAGAACCCATGGAAGAATCGCTCTCCCGAGGCGACGGCGCCGCCAGGTTGATCAAGGCTGAAGACGCTCCACCACCTCCGGTGTCGGAGGTGATGCCCCATGTCAATGCCAGCGCAGAACGTCTCCAGACCGCCAAAAAGAATCTGTCAACGGAGGCCGACCACGGCCTCGCCGAGACCCCGCCCTTCTCCCGATTCCTCGAGGCGATCAACGACAACATCGCCGCCACGGCCGACGCCCATAGGGCATTCCTCGACTTTTCCGACGCCCTGACGCGAAATTACGGCAAGAGCTTCGCCATCCAGGTCCATCTGCTCGAGGAAATGACAGCTACCGGAAAGGGGCTTTCGTCGATTTTTCAAACACACGAGACCTTCCCTGCCAACGAACAGGCCGACGATTCACCACCGGCGTATTCCAGGGAGATGTGCATGGAATTCGCCGTCGGTTCTGTAGCACGGGTGTTGGGGCCCGAATTCGCCTTAGTGGACACCTATCCGGTTCGCGTGCGGCTTCCGGATACGCCCCTCATGCTGGTGGATCGGATCCTTTCGGTCGAGGGCCGGAAGGGCGGATTGGGCTCGGGACGAATCGTCACCGAACACGAGGTCCTCCCCGATGCCTGGTATCTCGACGGGGATCGGGCACCCACATGTATTTCCGTGGAGGCGGGTCAGGCCGATCTTTTTCTGTCAGCCTACCTGGGTATCGACCTCCGGGTAAAAGGGGAACGCGCCTACCGCCTTCTCGACGCCAAGGCCACCTTTCACCGAGGGCTGCCCCGACCGGGGGACGTCATCCGGTATGACATCCACATCGACAAGTTTGTCCGGCAAGGCGAAACCTATATGTTCTTCTTTCGCTTCGAGGGGTTCATCGGCGCCGAACATCTTATCACCATGCGGGACGGCTGTGCCGGATTCTTCACCGAAGCCGAGGTCCGCAATTCCGGCGGCATCATCCGACAAGAGACCCAAACAGCCCCGCAACCAGGCCGCAAGGACTTCACCGAGCTGGTGGCCATGGCCGTCGAACACTATGACGATTCAGCGATAGACGCCCTTCGTCAAGGCGATCCGGCCAACTGCTTCGGTACAGCCTTCAACGGCGTGACGCTGCCTGCCGGCGTCCGGCTGCCCGGAGGACTTATGCGTCTCGTCCATCGGGTCGTCAGACTGGATCCCGAAGGCGGTCGGTATGGGCTGGGCATCATTCGGGCGGAGGCCGACGTCCGACCCGACGACTGGTTCCTCACCTGCCATTTCACAGATGATATGGTCATGCCGGGAACCCTAATGTACGAATGCTGCATGCACACCCTCAGGATCTTCCTCCAACGGATGGGATGGATATCGGAAAACCCAGAGGCCCGTTATGAACCGGTCCCCGGCAAAGAAAGCATTCTCAGGTGCCGGGGTCCCGTTACTCCCGCGACACGAAAGGTGCTTTACGAGGTTGAAGTCGCCGCGCTCGGTTACAATCCGGAGCCCTATGCATTGGCCGATGCCATGATGTATGCCGACGGCCGACCCATCGTCCGTTTCGAAAACATGTCCATGAAATTGTCGGGAGAAACCCTTGAAAACTTAACGTTTTTCTGGAAGAGCCGTTCCAAGGCCCATTCTGCGCCAGCCGCCGTATTCACCCGGGAGCAGCTCATGGCCTTTTGCACGGGAAATCCGTCGGATGCTTTCGGTGAACCCTACCGGATCTTTGACCGGGAAAGAAAGCTTGCCCGCCTCCCCCGGCCGCCATACCTTTTCATGGATCACGTCGTCAAAAGCAACCCTGAACCCTGGGTGCTCAAGCCGGACGGATGGATCGAAGCCGAATACCGTTTTTCCCCGGAAGACTGGTATTTCAATGCGGATCGGAGCGGTATCATCCCCTTCTGCATCCTGCTGGAGATCGCCCTCCAGCCCTGCGGCTGGCTCGCCGCTTACATGGGTTCCGCCCTCCAAAGCGATCAGGATCTCAAATTTCGAAACCTGGGCGGTACCGCCGTCATACACCGGAATATCCCGAGAGGGGCCGGTCTCTTGACTATGCGGGCTCGTTTGACCCGGTCTTCCACGGCCGGAGGTATGATCATCGAGCATTTCGACATGGCGGTATTGCACGACGAAGCCACCGTTTACACCGGAACCACCTATTTCGGTTTTTTCACGGAAGCCGCCCTGGCCGAGCAGGTGGGCATCCAGGGGGCTGCCGCCTCGGTCTATCACCCGACTCTCGAGGAGATTACCTGCGGAAAAACCCATGCGTTCAGCACCGAAAGGCCGCTATCGCCAGACGATACAACGATCGACACCTCGCCGCCGCTGACGCTGCCGGCGAAAGCGCTCAGCATGATCGACACCGTGGAACTCTGGGCGCCCGACGGCGGCCCCTTTGGTCTGGGATTCATTCGAGGCGTCAAAACGGTGGATCCTGACGAATGGTTTTTTCAGGCCCACTTTTACCAGGATCCGGTCTGCCCGGGGTCCCTGGGAATCGAATCCTTCATTCAACTCATTAAGTTCGCGGCGCTCCGGCGCTGGCCAAACCTCCGGGAAACTCACCACTTTGAGATGCTCACGGGTGAAACTCATCAGTGGATTTATCGCGGCCAGATTCTTCAGACTAACCGAAGAATAGAGGTGGATGCCGTGATCACACGGGTGACGGCGGGAGATGCGCCAACCATACGGGCGGATGGATTTATCAAAGTCGACGATCTGGTTATCTATCGGCTGAACAATTTCGGGCTGAAGCTGGTGCCCGTCGGTTGATGCATTCATAACAGTCAATTTTCAGACGGTTTCGCAAAACGTTCGAGAACAAGGCTCGCGAATCCCGGGAACCACGGCATACATGCATTATGCCGCAACGGCGACGAATGAAGCCTGACGCAGATATCGGGCTGTTGACGGAATCGTCACCGATTCATTCAGGAGTACGGCAGGGTTATGCAATTCAACAATGTTTACATCGATGCCTTTGGCTACGAACTACCGCCGAACGTGGTGGCCTCAAGGGATCTCGAAGAGCGCCTCGCACCCCTCTACCGACGCCTCCGCCTAAAAAAGGGGCAACTCGAGGCAATAACCGGAATCTACGAACGTCGGTTCTGGGACCCGGGGTTCAAGGTCTCTGAAGGCGCCGCAGCAGCGGGAAGAAAAGCCCTCAAGGCGTCTTCGATCTCCGCGGGGGATGTCGGTATGCTGATTTTCGCCGGCGTCTGCCGCGACAATTTGGAGCCGGCAACGGCCTGCGCGGTGGCAGACGCGCTCCATGTGCCATCCGAAACCCAGATTTACGATGTGTCCAACGCGTGCCTCGGGGTCCTGAACGGCATCATCCATATCGCCAACGCCATCGAGTTGGGCCAGATCCGAGCCGGTCTTGTCGTCTCCTGCGAAACAGCTCGAGAAATCGTCGATATCACCATCGATCGCCTCCTCGAGATTCAGGACATGACCCTGTTCAAAGACACCATTGCTACCTTGACCGGTGGATCGGGAGCAGTGGCCGTGGTCATGACCCATACCTCCCTTGCTCGCCGGGGGCACCGCCTCATGGGCGGGGTCGCCCGACATGCCGCTCGTTTTCACCGCCTCTGTCTGTGGGGCCCCGATGCCGGATGCGCCATTCGCGGCACTCCCGTCATGAAGACTGATTCGGTGGCCGTTCTCAAAAATGGGGTCACACTGGGCATTGAGACTTACCATGCGTTCATGGCGGAAATGAACTGGCAGCAGCGTGCGCCGGACCGCATCATCTGCCACCAGGTCGGGGCATCCCACCAGAAGACCATCCTCGAATCTATCGGCATTCCTATCGAGAAAGATTTCGTAACGTTTCCCTTCCTGGGCAATATCGGCACGGTTTCCCTGCCCGTCACCGCCGCCATAGCCGCCGAACGGGGTATTCTTCAAAAGGGAGACCGGGTTGGTTTTTTCGGCATCGGGAGTGGCCTGAACTGTATGATGCTCGGCATCGACTGGTAAGCTTATCCTGAAAGGAACACACGTATGCCCCTTAACCAATTCGACATGTCGGCGTTTTGCCGCCTCTACCCATTCAAATCTCACTACCTCGACATCGGCGGAATGAGCTATCATTACCTCGATGAGGGCCGGGGAGCCGCGGTAGTGATGCTCCACGGCAATCCGACCTGGTCGTTTTATTTTCGGGAAATGGTTCGAGCCTTGTCACCGGATTTCCGAGTCATCGTGCCGGATCATATGGGGTGCGGCCTCTCGGATGCCCCCTCTCCTCGCCAATACGACTACCGTCTCAAGAGCCGGGTCAACGACCTCGAACAACTTTTGGATCATTTGAGCCCCGACGGCCCTATGACACTGATGGTGCACGACTGGGGCGGCATGATCGGCCTTTGCTATGCTCTCAGACATCCGGAGCGCATCGGAAAGCTGATCATCACCAACACCGCCGGGTTTTTCCCCCCGGGCAAAAAAGGCCTTCCCCTGAGACTCCGACTGATTCGAGATTTGTCGCCGTTGGCCGCTCCCGCCGTTCTGGGACTCAACATTTTTTCCCGGGCGGCCCTTTTCATGGCCCCCCGAAGCCGGCTGGACCGAGCTGTTCGCATCGGGCTCACGGCGCCCTACCATTCACCCGCCCGCCGAATGGCCACCCTCAAGTTCGTTCAGGATATTCCCTTGACCCCTGGAGATCCCAGCTATCCCATGGTCCGTCACGTGGCGGATCATTTGAATGAACTCTCTCATCTTCCGATGCTCATCCTTTGGGGCCTCGACGATTTCGTCTTTGACGAGGATTATCTGAAGGAGTGGCAGCGACGCTTTCCCCGGGCGAAAGTCCATGCATTTTCGGACGCTGGTCACTATCTTCTGGAGGATAAAAGCCCGGCCGTCATCCCCCTTGTCAAAGATTTCTTGAAAAACCATTGAAGTTGAGGTAGGAATTACTTTTATTTTATCGTGTCTCCCTCCAAACCCAACCCTTACTATAAGGTGAGCTCCAAAAGGTAAATAATGGATACAATCGATCGGGTCGACGGATTTCCGGAAGAAGGGGAAAATGGAAATGAAGGATACAAGGAACCCGACGCGCCTCCGGTTCAGACGGATCGTCGGACGCTCAATATCGCTTATCGTTTGAAAGCGTCGGCAGTCAGGTATCCGAACAAGCGTGCCGTCATCTATCCCGCCGGATGGGACGAAAGCAACCGCGTCGCCTATACGCATTTGACATTTACCCAGCTCGACAGAGAATCCGATTGCCTGGCCCATGGCCTTGAGCGGGTCGGCATCAAGCGAGGCACCCGGACACTGCTTACGGTGCCCCCCAGTCTCGATTTTTTCGCGTTGACTTTTGCCTTGTTCAAAATCGGCGCCGTCCCCGTCGTGGTGGATCCCGGCATGGGGGTCAAACGGATGATCGAGTGTATGCAGGAGAGCAAGCCGGAAGGCTTTATCGGCATTGCCAAGGCGCACATCCTGCGATGGCGGTATCCGGCATTCTTCCGCACCGTCACCACATGGGTGAGCGTCGGACCCCGATGGTTTCCGGGAGCGTTTACCCTCAAACAAGTCCATCAGCGCCCCTGGGTGCCCTTTCAACCCGCCGTCACCTATGCCGACGAAACCGCGGCCATCCTGTTCACCTCCGGGGCCACCGGGCCCGCCAAAGGCGTGGTCTATACCCATGGCAATTTCGATGCGCAGGTCCGTCATATCCAGAGCCATTTCGGCATCGGACCCGACGAGATCGATTTGCCGACCTTTCCACTATTCTCCTTATTCGACCCGGCCCTCGGCATGACCGCCGTCATCCCGGACATGGACCCCACCCGACCTGCCGAGGCCGATCCCGAAAAAATCATTGATATCATCGAAGACCAGGGGGTCACCAACATGTTCGGATCGCCGGCCCTGTTGAACCATATAGGAGAGCACGGCCGCAGCACCGGGACCAAGATGCCCTCCCTGAAGCGGGTTATCTCCGCCGGTGCCCCGGTGACACCCGCCATAATTGAAAAATTTACCGACATGCTTCTTGAAGATGCCGAGATCTACACACCGTACGGAGCCACTGAAGCTATGCCGGTACTATGTCTGGGCTCCAAGGAGATTCTGAGCACCACCCGCAAGTTCAGCGAACAAGGGTACGGCATCTGTGTCGGTCGCCCCGTCGGCGACATCACCGTCGGCATCATCCGCATTACTGAGAACCCAATCGAGCATTGGTCCGATGAACTTCTGGTGGAAAAGGGCGAGATCGGCGAAATCGTTGTCAAGGGGGATGTGGTGACCCGCCGCTATTTTGAAAGGCCCCAAGCAGAGATGGCGGCGAAGATACCCGACGGCGACGAATTCTGGCATCGTATGGGTGATGTGGGTTGGCAAGACAACAAGGATCGGGTTTGGTTCTGCGGCCGAAAAACCCATCGCGTTATCACGGAAAACGGCCCGCTGTTCACCATTCCCTGCGAGGCCATCTTCAACCAGCATCCCGCCGTTTTCAGAAGCGCACTGGTTGGCGTAGGCAGACCCCCACACCAGAAGCCCGTGATGTGCATCGAGCTAAACAAGCATGAAAAGAATGTCAACAAGGATGCGCTTAAACACGAACTGCTCAACCTGGCGGCCAAACACCCCATGACCCAGGAGATCAAAACCATTCTGTTCCACGACGGTTTTCCAGTGGATATCCGCCACAACGCCAAAATCTACAGAGAGCAGTTGGCGGAATGGGCGGCAAACTAGCCGCCGGCACCATCCTCGTCACCGGCGGCGGTGGATTCTTGGGCGGCGCCATCGTCCGGGAATTGGTTCGACGGGGTGAAGACGTTCGCACTTTCTCCCGGGGGTACTATACCGGTCTTGAGGATCTCGGGATTCTCCAGATTCGCGGAGACTTGGCCGATCCCAAGGCGGTGGAACGCGCCTGCCGGGGGGTCGAAGTCGTCTTCCACACGGCTGCCAAACCCGGCGTTTGGGGCGACGGGAAGGTCTATTACAATACCAACGTGGCGGGTACCGAGAACCTCCTTCGGGCGTGTCGGCAATTTAAAATCGCCCGCCTGATCTACACCAGTTCCCCCAGCGTCATCTTCGACGGCACCGATATGGAAGGGATCGATGAAACCGCGCCTTATCCATCATTTTATACCGCCCACTATCCCCGGACCAAGGCCATTGCCGAACAGGCGGTGCTCGCTGCTGCGCGGGAAGGGCTTCCGGCCATCATTATCCGACCGCATCTGATCTGGGGTCCTGGCGACCCCCACTTGACGCCTCGCATCCTGAAAAGAGCTTCTCGCCTCAGGATTGTCGGAAACGGCCGAAACCGGGTCGATACCATCTACATCGACAACGCGGTGAAGGCTCACCTGCTGGCGGCCCAGGCCCTTCGAAACCGCCCCGAGCTCTCCGGTCGCATCTATTTCATCAGTCAGGACGATCCGATTCCCCTGTGGGACATGATCAACGCAATCCTCACCGCCGCCGGAAAACCGCCTGTTCGGAAATCCATTTCCAGACGGCGGGCCGCCTTCATCGGACGCCTTATGGAAGGGCTCTATCGCGCCCTCCACATCCCCGGAGAACCCCCGATGACACGATTCATTGCCGAAGAGTTGGCCACCGCCCATTGGTTCAACATCACCGCAGCGAAGCGAGACTTGGGGTACCGACCTGAGATTTCCATCCAGGAAGGGCTGAAAAGGTTCTCCGAATCCCTCCCCTCACGCCACTGACGAACGGTTTTTTGATCTCATATCTCCTCTGAAGCGACAAACTCGGCCAAAACGCCAAAAATTTCAACGGTGTCGATCCCCCAGAATCCATTTTTTCAGAGACCTGGTGATCCAGCGACCCAACGGTGCGGCGGCGACGTATCCGATGACGGCGATCATTACGAACAACACTGCCCCGCCTGCCATCTCCAGGTCTCCGGGCCGAATTCGGGGAGTCAAAACCGATGCAGCGACGAGCGCTACTATGATCTGCCACGTATCTGGAAGAAAGAGGAGATAAAACAAGATGTAACCCAAAGTCCATTGTCTTTTTCGCAAGTTAACACCTCTGGTCGTCATGGGTTGGAGACTCTATGGAGGTCCCCTATACCAGTTCCGTAAGCTTCATGCAATTGCCCTTCGCATCCAGCCGAAACTGTCGTTCCTTCGGCATTCGAAAGACCGGACCCCAAAGACGCCATAAGAGAACCCTTGCGGAACCTCGCCAAGATGCGCTATAGATTTACGGATGACCGGGTGGCGGCATCGGTCGTTCGATCCGTTTCGCGCGGAAAGGCAATGGAAAGACATCCCTGTTGAATTGCCGCTGGAAAGCCCCGGTCGGAAAAATAGAAGCCCTCAGATGGAACCAGGAGATGAATCAATGATCAAGGCGAACACCCTGAAGAAGGGAAATATCGTGGATATCGGCGGCCAGCCTCATCAGGTCAGGGACATAGAGGTCCAGACCCCCTCCGCTCGAGGCAGCAACACGCTTTACAAGGTCCGCTGCATCAATGTCGTCACCGGACAGAAGCTGGATCAGACCTATAAAGGGAACGACACCCTTGAAGATCTGGAAATGGAGCGCCGTCCCGTGAGCTTGATCTTTCGAAATCAGGACATGTACACCTTCATGGACAGCGAAAATTACGAACACTACACGCTGGGAGAAGCAAGCCTGGAGGGGAAGACAGAATGGCTCGTGGAAGGCCTTGAGGAGATTACGGCGCTGTTACTGAACGGCCGGGTCATGGCTGTTGAACTGCCGGTGTCCATCGATCTTGAGATCGTCGAAACCGCTCCGGCACTCAAGGGTGCTTCAGCCACCAACCGCAACAAGCCCGCGATTCTGTCAAACGGACTGACGGTTCTGGTTCCCGAATACCTCACCCCAGGGGAGATGGTCCGGGTAAACACCGAAACCGGAAAATTCATGTCCCGGGTCAAATCCTGATACGGCCAGAACCGAACGCCGTTAAGACTGGCATAGCATTAAAAAAGGGGCATCCGCCACAGCGGATGTCCCCTTTTAATGCGCGTAGAGTGTATGTCCGGACGTTAAACGACCGTTACATTCACGGCAGCAGGCCCTTTTTGGCCCTGCTCGATCTCAAAGCTGACCTTGTCGCCCTCTTCGAGAGATTTGAAACCAGTTGCATTAATCCCTGAATGGTGAACAAATACATCCGGCCCGTTTTCCTGCTCGATGAATCCATAGCCCTTGCTGCTGTTAAACCACTTTACAATTCCATCAGCCATCGTGGTAAATCCTCCTTATTAAAAAATTTTTTCAGGGTTCCAAACTTCAGGCTACCACTTTGACAAATGGACCTTTCCTTTAGAACGAAACCGGCCCGTCAATCAAAACCGGGCCTTTAAATTAAAAAAACTTTATCACATCCAAACAAAAAATCAAGATGATTTTTAAATTTTCGAAAAATCATTCCTGGCCCGCAACCCGTAGCGCGCTAAAAAATTGACAGGTGGCGATCATTCCTTTACACAGACGAAAGCGGCCGCCCTTGACCGGACGTCGGCTTTGGATTTGAAGAACAGGGCCTCGCCGCCGGAAAACCGGAAAATCAATAGGTCACACGTATGGAAAGGAATCGAGGATGAAAGTGCTCATAGCAAATCGGGAGGAGACCACCCGGCTGATGCCCATGGATACCTGTATCGATATCATGGAAAACACTCTCAAGCTTCTCGACCAAGGCGACGCCGTTTTGCCGTTGCGACAGATGCTCGCTCTGCCCGACGGCAAAAACATCTTGGCACTGATGCCAGCCTACCTTGGCGGCATCGGATCGGTTGGCGTGAAGGTGATCACCATCTTTCCGGGAAATCACGGCACGGAATACGAGAGCCATCAAGGTGCCGTGCTGCTCTTTGACACCGAACACGGTCGTCTCGAAGCCATCGTGGACGGAACGGCCGTCACGGCGATCCGGACGGCCGCCGTCAGTGGGGCGGCCACCCGTTATCTTGCCCGCCCCGATGCGAGCGACCTCGCCATTATCGGCTCGGGCACTCAGGCCGGAACCCATCTGGAGGCCATGCTGACGGTCCGGGAGATCCGACGGATCCGCATTTTCAGCCGCTCGGCAGCGAGAGCAGATGCCTTTGCCGCGACGGCGGAAAAAAAATTCGGACGAACCGTCGAGGTGACAAAAACGGCGAAGGCCGCCGTTGAAGGCGCCGACATCATCTGTACCACCACCGCCGCCCATACACCTGTCGTCATGGGGGATTGGATTTCTCCAGGCGCCCATATCAATGCCGTCGGCGCCTATCAACCCCACAGCCGGGAACTGGATACGGCCGCCGTGGCAGGCGCCCGGCTCTATGTCGACCGCCTCGAGTCGGCTCTCCAGGAGGCCGGCGAATTCATCATCCCCAGAAACGAGGGCGTCATCGACACAAACCATATCATCGGTGAACTCGGAGCATTGCTGTCGGGACGGATCCCCGGGAGACAATCCCCCAGAGACATCACGCTGTTCAAATCCCTCGGCATCGCCGTCGAGGACCTGGCTGCGGCCCGTCTCATCCTGGATCAGGCCCTTAAAAAGAAGATCGGCACCTTTGTGGATTTTGGCGGCCGGGAATCGGCGGCATAACAGGCGGCCGGATCAGGCATTTGGCAAACCCCACGACAGTTTCAGGTGAGAAGGACCTCCAACTCTGCCGTATGACGGAGACCCGGCGGACGTGCTCCTATCTTCCCGAAAAAATCGCCGCGCTGGAATACCGCCTCATCGCAGGTGCGACATCCGAAACCTGTGGACGGCTTGTGGTCCGGGGATGGCGTCGGTTCGGCATCTCCTTCTTTCGCCCCGCATGCGAAGACTGTACTGAATGCCGCAGCCTTCGTGTCGTCGTGGACCGTTTTCGACCCTCCAAAAGTCAGCGCCGTTGTATAGCCCGAAACTTGAAAGTCGGAGCAGTTCTCAAGCAACCCGGGATCAGTCGCGAACATCTGCAACTCTACAATGCATATCACGAGGACATGCATCATCGTCGCGGATGGCCTTACCACCCCATAGCGACCCGGGAATATTTCGAATCCTTCGTCATGGGCGCCGGCGACTTCGGGCATGAGATCGCATATTACAAGGATACGCGGCTCGTCGGGGTCGGACTGGTGGACATCCTCCCCGGGGGGATTTCCAGCGTTTACTTCTATCATGACCCCGCCTGGCGACACTGCGGACCGGGTACTTTTTCGATTCTCCGGGAAATCCAATTGGCGAAGACGCTGGGCATTCCCCACCTGTATCTGGGTTACTGCATCCGGGGCAACCCATCCATGAGCTACAAATCCCGGTTTATCCCTCATGAAATTCTCGATCCCCGAACAAACGGTCATCCATCTCCGTCCTGGCGTCCTCCCGTATAAACCCGCTGCCGGGCGAGTGCCGCCGCTGCAAGCGGTCCCACCGCCACATCCACATAGTCATAGACGCGGGCCCGGGTCTTGCCCGGCGCCGGTCGCAGCACACGGCCCAAATATTGGAGAAGGCGCCCGCTGAACCTCACCGGAGTAGCGATGAAGAGGGTTGCAAGATCCCTGCAGTCGAATCCCTCGCCCACCAGTTGGCCGGTGGCCACCAGCACCCTGACGTCACCGGCACCGATGCCCTCGAGCACCGCCTTTCGTTGCCGAGGCGGAACATCCCCGGTCAAGAGCGCCGCTTCGATTTTATACCGATACCGCAGCAGCGACTGGAGAACCTCGCAGTGCCGTTTCCGATCCGAGAGCACCAGACAAACCCCCTGCCCCTTCAGAACCTCAGCCGCCACATCCGCTGCAATGAGGTGATTCCGTTTGTCGTCTGCGGTGAGTTCGGACAGCATCTTCGCATATTCGCGGACCGGATCGTGATAGGGCGAGAAAGCGGTCTCCCGGACCACCACGTCGGCCGCCAGGATATGGCCGCCTGCCACCAGATCTTCTTTTTCGATGACGTGGTGGACATCGCCAAGATACCAGAAGATCAGGTTGGAAAGCTTGTCCCGCCGCCAGGGGGTCGCCGTAAGCCCCAGCATGAAACGCGCATCGAAGGCGGAGACCGCATCCGTGAAGGTGCGGCTGGGGGTTCGATGGCACTCGTCTACGATAAGGAATCCCGTTTTCGGCGAAACCTCACGGCAGCACTTGCAGAGGGACTGGATCAGCGCCACGGTTACCGGCCTGCCCATCTGTTTTTTTCCCGCACCGATGAGTCCGATGTCGTTCTCGGTCAGATCCAGAAACCGTTTGATGCGCTCGATCCACTGAAATGCGAGTTCCCGGTTGTGCACCACCACCAGCGACGGCTGCCGCCGCCGGGCCATCATATAAAGGGCGATAACGGTCTTTCCGCTGCCCGTCGGGGCCGAAAGAACCCCGAACTCCTTTTTCAGCATCCGCTCCGCAGCCTCTTTCTGAAAAGCTTTGAGGACTCCGTTGAACACCAGCGCCGTTTCTCCAAAAGAGCGCCGTCGGTCATCAATCTCACAGGGCACCCCCGCCCGTCGACACGTCAGAAGGAGTTGGCGAACAAACCCCCGCGGGACAACGAGGTCGCCGCGGCGGGTTTTCTCATAGGCTCTCACGTACTTGGGCGTATCGCCGTTCCACCGGCCCATCCGTTCATTTTCGGCCCACCGGGGATTGAGAAAATTGAGTCGGCGCTTGATCTCGCCTTCGACGTCCTCCGGCACGTTCGACAGGATCAATTGATTGGCAATCAATATATTCATGCTAACATTCTCTTCTTCCATCTCAACTTTCGACTTTCATGGTGAAAGACCCGCTCTGCTTTCCAAGGAAGATCCGATGTATACGTCACCGGAATCGACTTGAGTTCGCAAGTCAATTTCCAGCAGGTTCCCCTGAAAGTTCGAGATCAAGGCTTGCGAATCCCGAGGAATGCGAGGCAATTGAAAAATAAGCCGCGGATGGGAATTGAAGCCCAACGCAGATATCGAGTTTTTTGCGAAACCGTTATGATTGGCACTCTTCCCAGCAGGGGTCAATAAAGAATTTGTTTGACTTGTACGATCGAATTGCCTATTCAATCATGGAATTATCATCGGCATGAACCGATAGATCCATGGACCTCCCGATAATGATTTTGGCAAGGCTTTGCGATGACGGCATATTGAGAGCATATGTCGACGAAGGATAACGCCGTCAAAATCACTATCCGGAAGTCTATACAATTCATCTTCGAGAAGGGACAGACACCACACCATATGAGCAGCAAAATCCTTATCAACGCCGTTGATCACGACGAATGCCGGATTGCCAAGGTTACCGACAGCAAATTGGAGGAGTTCAATATTGAAAACGCGGCCAGGGAGATCACCCACGGCAACATCTATAAAGGGATTATCACCCGGATCGAGCCCGGGCTCCAATCCGTGTTCGTGGATTACGGCGCCGAGCGGCACGGCTTTCTCCAGAAGCATGAAATTCACAGCGATTATTTCCAAGACAATCGCACTGGAGAGGATTCCATCAGCAATATCGTCCGGCGCGGACAGGAGCTCTTGGTCCAAGTGACCAAAGACCCCATCCTCAACAAGGGGGCCATGCTGACAACCTTCATCTCATTGCCTGGACGCTACATCGTCCTGATGCCCGGCAGCAAGAACAAGGGCATTTCCCGGAAGATAGAAGACGAAGAGGAACGCAATCGTCTTAAAGAACTTCTCGGCATGCTCAAGATTCCCGACGGCTTTGGTCTCATCATTCGGACGGCCGGGGCAAGCTGTACCAAGACCCGCCTGGCGAAAGACCTCAGGTATCTTCTCACGCTCTGGAAAAATATCAACAAGAAAGGGATCGGCGAAAGCGCGCCTGCCCTTCTCTACAAGGAGCGTCATCTCGTCCTCCGATCCATTCGGGATTCCTTCACTCACGACGTCAAGGAGATCCTCGTCGACACGGAATCAGTCTATCAGGAAATCAAGGATTTCATCCATATCATCTCACCCAAGCATACGCGAATCGTCAAGCTCTACAAGGGAGACAAACCCATTTTCACCAAATATGAGTTGGAAGACCAGATTGCATCCATCTATGAAAACCGGGTCGATCTGAAGTCCGGCGGTTCCATCGTCATCGATCCCACCGAAGCGCTCGTGGCCATAGACGTCAACTCCGGAAAAAGCACTCAGAAACGTTCCATCGAACAGACGGCGTTCTCTACAAACATCGAGGCGGCCGAGGAGATCGCCCGCCAATTAAGGCTCAGGGATCTTGGGGGATTGATCGTCATCGATTTCATCGATATGCGGGAGTCCAAGCATAAACTGGAGGTAGAGCGGACGCTTAAATCCTTTATCAAACTGGACAAAGCCCGCATTAAGGTCGGACGAATCTCCCGTTTCGGCCTCCTGGAGATGTCCCGGCAGCGCATCCGACCCTCCATCGAGTTCGGGAATTTCCAGCCCTGTAAATATTGCGGAGGGAAGGGGCAGCTGCCCTCAACGGAAATGCTGGGGCTCAACACCCTGCGGAGACTTCAGCTGGAAACCTTGAAACAGGGAATCACCCGCGTCAAAGGCGTCGTGCCTCTTGACGTCGCCGACTATTTGCTCAATAAAAAGAGAAGGGAAATTCTCGACCTGGAGGTTCGCCGCGACATCAGCATTCTAATAGAGGGGGATGCGGCCCTGCTTCCCAAGGAGAGCACGATTACCAGCGAATGATCCACTTCATCGGCAGCAGATCCCGACCCAGGGGCAGCGTTGTGCGATATTTTTTTAAAAGAGGGGGCTTATGCCGAAACATCAAAGCAACAGTGATCGAACATTCAAAATCATCGTCGTGCTGACCATCCTTCTGGTATCGGCGGTGGGCGTCGGATGGTTCTGGTGGATGCAAAAAGCCCATACCCCGGCAACAGCGCCCTCCGTCGCGGTTGTGCCCGCGCCTCTTTCTTCCCAAACGGCTGCAGTGGCGGAGGCACCGCCTGCGGAGATGCCACCGGAACCGTCAGGGGTCGTCGAGGCACCTCAATCGCCGGACCCCGTCGTTCATTACGACACCTCCGACGATGAGTTCAAGAAACTGATGTCCCGAAGAAAAGCCCAATTCGGTCTGAAAGACAGCGTCGACATGATCATCGAGTCGGACGAGACCCTCGAGGTCGGCGGAATATCGTTACCCATGGAGGAGGTTCTCGAAAAAATCCGGCTCAAGAGTGGAAACGTTCTGGAATCGGACCTGAGCCCCACCCTTTCCATGATGAACGAGACGGAGCGGATCGATCGACTTTACACCCAACTCAAAGAAACCGAAAAACGCTTTAAGGCGCTGGAAGATGAAATCGAAAAAACCTCGGAGGTCTTACCTGACCTGAGAGAAAAGCTCAAGGAATACGAAAGCCTCCGGGAGGTGGTGGACGACTATCATCAATACCGCGCCACCCTTTCGGCGATTCGCGAATGGGAACTTGTGCGGGAACGCTCGGGGCTGAAGGAAAAATCGGGCGAAGACACGACCGTGCTAACGCAGCAAAAAAAAGATCTCGAGCGTCGCCTGGCGACCCAGATGGAATTTCCGCCCGAGGATCCTGCATTGGAAGAGCGGCTTCTCGAGACCCTGACCGAATCCCGGACTCGGCTGAAAGAGATCGACGAAGCCCTTGCCGCGATAAGGGACATGACGACCGTTCCGGCCCTCGTCAGCGAGCGGGCTGATCTCGTCGAACAGATCGCCGCTCTGGAAAAATACGAAACCCTGTCGGCCAGGGTCGACAAAATTCGGGCGCTGTCAACCCTGTCAGATGACGGGGTAGCGGCAAGCATTGATGCGGTGTTGCGAGACCTTCACGTTAAAGCCGACGAGTTGGAAAAGCACCTGATGAATCGGCTGCTGCCCGACACAAAAACCGACGCCTACGGTATCTACATCGTCCGCCCCGGCGACAACATCTGGAATATCCACTTTCAATTCCTGAAAGAAAACTTTGCATCCAAAGGGATTCTCCTTTCCCCCATCGCCGACGAACCGAACGAAAGGGGCGTCAGTTCGGGAGTGGGGAAAATTCTAAAATTCGCGGAAGGGATGGTTTACATTTACAATCTTCGGGAGCGCCAGCTGTCGGACAATGTCAACATCATCCAGCCCATGACCAAGATCATCGTTTTCAACATGGCCAAGGCCATTGATTTGATCAAGAAGATCGATCAAAATGATATTAAACGCATCCATTACGACGGCGAAACCCTCTGGCTGCCCGCCGAATAACAGCCGGCTACGGCATTCTCATCGGAAAAAATGGAAACTATTTGACGAACGTGAGTATTTAAAGTATATCTGCGCCGTTTTGTTTACAAGAATCGGTCATTTGGAATTAAACTATATATATTTTCAAGGAGGTTTGTTGTGATCGATATCGCTTATGCAATGGCCCCGCCAGCCGGCGGCGGCTCCGGAGGGGCCAGCGGGTTCGCCTCTTTCGTACCCCTGATATTGATGTTCGTGATCTTCTATTTCCTGTTGATTCGCCCCCAACAAAAAAAGGCCAAGCAGCACCGCGAGATGGTCAACAATTTAAAAAAAGGCGACCGGATCATGACCAACGGCGGTCTTTACGGCCGAATCGTCAGTATGGATGGAGACGCCATATCCATAGAGATTGCCGATAAAGTCCGGGTCAAAATCAACCGGGGTTATGTCGGATCCCTGCTTCAGGATACACCCTCAAAGCAGCCGAACAAAAACGACAAAGATTCCGACGATCTGAAATCCAAATAGATAGAACATCCTCTTTAAAGCCCCGTTTAAAATCGAGATGATTTCCGCCGACCATCTCGTTTATCGGGGTTTTTCGCTATGGGTCAATGGCTCGGCCCCACCCTCTTTTGTCCTGATCATTGACCATATCCACTCGTGAAAGGAACGGATCATTGAAAAACATCTTATGGAGGCTGATAACCGTTGGTATCGTCATGACGGCCTCGGTCGTTTATGTTCTTCCGACAATCGCGCCGGGCATGTGGCCCCACAAACAGATCAATCTCGGGCTGGATCTGCAAGGCGGCATGCACCTGGTTCTGGAGGTCGATGTGGAAAAGGCCGTCGAGGGCACCCTAGGACGCCTGACCCAGGAAATTCGAGACGCCCTGAAAAGCGAGAAACTCAGATACAACCGGCTTGAGCGGCTCGAGGAAAATGTTATCGTCATGACGATCCCGTCGGCAGAAGATGAAAGGGTCAACGCCGTCCTGGACAGGGAGTTTCCCGAGCTACGAATGGCGGAGAGGTCCCAGGACGACGATCTCATCACGTTGAGGATGGATCTGCCTGAAAAGGAAATCGAAACCATCAAAACTATGGCCGTAGCCCAGGCTCTGGAGACCATCCGAAACCGGATCGATCAGTTCGGCGTTAGCGAACCGGATATCCGGAATCAAGGCGAGAACCGTATCCTCATCCAGCTTCCCGGCATCCGGGACACCCAGCGGGCAAAGGCGTTGATTGGGCGAACCGCACAGCTGGAGTTCAAGCTCCTGGACGAGGTGAATTCGCCCCAGGATTATATCGGCAAAACACCGCCCCCGGGAACCGAACTGTTGTGGCAGATCGACAGGGACCCCAATACCCGCCGGGAGATCAAGACCCCCTTCCTGGTCAAGAAAAACGCAGTTCTGACCGGCGCTTACCTGACCGATGCCCGGGTTCAGATCGACTCCCAGTACAACGAACCCTATGTTTCCATCAATTTTGACCGTAAAGGCGCGCGAATATTCGAAAAGATTACCGGCGAAAACGTCAAGAAGCGACTGGCCATCGTTCTGGACGACAAGGTTTACTCGGCGCCGGTCATCCAGGAACGGATCAGCGGCGGCGAGGCCCGCATCACCGGCAATTTCACCGCGGAGGAAGCCAGGGACCTGGCCATCGTCCTGCGGGCGGGCGCGCTTCCCGCCCCCGTAAAGGTGATGGAAGAGCGCACCGTAGGCCCGTCCCTGGGGTCGGACTCCATCCGCAAAGGGCTTTTTTCCATGATCGTGGGCAGCGTACTGGTGGTGATTTTCATGGTCGTCTATTACAACATATCCGGGCTCATCGCCGATCTCGCCCTCGTTCTCAACATCGTGCTCATTGCGGCGGGGCTTGCCGTTTTTCAGGCGACGCTAACAATGCCCGGCATCGCCGGAATCATCCTGACCATCGGCATGGCCGTGGACGCCAACGTCCTCATCTTCGAGCGCATCCGGGAGGAACTGCAAATCGGCAAGACGCAACTTTCGGCTGTCAACGCGGGTTACGAACGCGCCACCCTGACTATCATGGACGCCAACGTGACGACCCTTATCGCCGCCTTGGTCCTGTTTCAGTTCGGTACCGGCCCCGTCAAGGGATTTGCCGTCACCTTGAGCCTGGGGGTGATTTCCAGTCTCTTTACAGCGCTTTTCGTGACGAGAATCATCTTCGACTACCTACTCGTCAACCGCAGGGTTAAAAAAATCAGCATATGAACCCCGAGCCTGTGACTGGCAAGCCCCACTGGACCGAACCCATCAATCGAGGATAACCAACCATGCAGTTTATTAAACCCGACATCAATATCGATTTTATCGGCAGAAGAAAAATCGCATACGGTATCTCCTGTGCGCTCATCCTTTTGAGCATTGCCACCCTTCTTTTTCACGGTGGCCCCAAGTACGGCATCGATTTTGCCGGAGGCACGGTAATTCAGGTCAAATTCAACAGCGCCGTCACCGTGGCTTCGATCAAGAAAGGACTCGGGGAAATCGGCATCACGCAGCCGACGGTCCAGGTTTTCGGAGAGATCGAAGACCATGAGTACCTCATCCGGACCGATGTTTCCGAGGAAGTGTCGGAAGACCTTCAGAACAAGATCGGGGACAACTTGAAAAACGCCACGGGAAGTGATGTCGAGATCCGGCGCGTTGAAATGGTGGGCCCCCAGGTCGGGAAAGACTTACGGGAAAAAGCGCTTTTTGCCATGTTTTACGCTCTCTTGTTCATCACCATCTACATTTCGGGCCGGTTCGAGTTGAAATGGGTCCAGTCCGGCATCATGGTGTCTGTTCTCATCGGCGCGGTCTACGTACTCTCTCTTTTGAACGTAAGCATCCCGTTTTTGATTCTGTCGGCCCTGATCGTCAGTCTGGTGCTCTTCTGGTTCCTGCAGTTCAAGTACGCCTTGGGCGCCGTCGTGGCACTGATCCATGACGTCACCATTACCGTGGGAGTCTTTTCCCTGTTCAACAAGGAATTCTCCCTCCCCATCATCGCGGCGCTTCTGACCATCATCGGCTATTCCCTGAACGATACCATCATCGTGTTCGATCGAATCCGGGAAAATTTGAAGAAAATCAGTAAGAATCCGCTGGAAATCATCATCAATCAGAGCATCAACGAGACCCTTTCCCGGACGATCCTGACCTCTTCGACCACGCTGGTCGTGGTATTAACGCTCTTTTTTCTGGGCGGCGGCATCATTCATGATTTCGCTTTTGCGCTTATCGTGGGCATCGGCATCGGCACCTATTCATCCATTTTCGTAGCCAGTCCGATTCTTCTGGCATGGCAGAAGGTCGTCGGGAAACGGTAGGTGCGAAGGACTCGGAGACGTTGAATTCGTTAACCCCCGAATCCATGAACAGTTTGACTGCATGGTTTAGGCTACGAAGCGTTCCTGGGGTGGGCAACTACCTGTTCAAACGGCTCATGGATCGATTCGATTCACCCGAAGGCGTCTTTCAGTCCTCCATCGACGCTCTTCAGTCGGTCGACGGCATCTCCCGGCGCCTGGCGGCCGCCATCAAGGGACACCCGCTGACCAGCGCCGTCAAAAAAGAACTTGCACTGATAGCACGGAGTGATTACTCCATTATTACGATGAACGACCCGGGTTTTCCGGGTCTTCTACTTGAAATCCCCGACCCGCCGCCGTTTCTGTATGTCTATGGAGATTTAGGGAATGGGGTGCGCAATATCGCCGTGGTCGGGTCACGCAGCGCCACGGATTACGGCCGCGTCACGGCTCAAAAGCTCTGCTCGGAAATGGCCTCGGCCGGCTTCACCATCGTCAGCGGTCTGGCCTTGGGGATTGATACCGCCGCCCACCAGGGTGCCTTGGCAGCGGGCGGCAGGACCATTGCCGTTCTCGGAACCGGCCTGGAGCAGGTTTATCCCGCGGCAAATCGACATCTATGTCACCAAATCGCTAAGTCTGGAGCGGTTATCACCGAACTTCCCCTCAAAGCGGGCCCTGATGCACAGCATTTCCCCGTTCGGAACAGAATCATCAGCGGTATTTCCTTGGGAACCGTCGTCGTCGAGGCTGCCCGGAAAAGCGGCTCGCTGATTACCGCGCGCCTTGCCGCGGAACAAAACCGCGAGGTGTTCGCGGTTCCCGGCAATGTAAATTCGGCGAAAAGCGTTGGCACCCATTTTCTTATCAAACAAGGGGCCAAGTTGGTGGAAACCGTGGACGATATCTTCGAAGAGTTTCCTCAAGCGGTGACGCACCCAACGGCGGCGTCTTCGACAGCCGGGACGGAATGGCGCCAAGGCCCGCCCCTTTCCAGCGAAGAGCAGCGGGTCCTGTCGGCCCTCGGACCCTACCCGATTCATATCGACGCCCTGGTTCGAAACCTCGACACGGAGCCGGGAAAGCTGTCGGCCGTTTTGATGCAAATGGAATTGAAGGGCCTCGTCGAACAGACACCTGGGAAAATGTTTGCAATCGCAATTAGATACCCTCAACAGCGTTAATGAAAAGCGTCAAGGATGAATGCGGTGAGTAGTAAACCACTTGTTGTCGTCGAATCTCCGACCAAGGTCAAAACCATCAAAAAATATCTGGGCAGCAGCTACAACGTGGCCGCGACCGTCGGCCATATCAAGGATCTGCCTTCAAAGGAAATGGGCATCGACATCGAAAAGGATTTTCAACCTCAGTACCGGGTTATTCCAGGGAAGCAGAAGGTCATTTCCTCCCTCAAAAAGGAGGCCGGAGATGCCGAAGACATCTACCTGGCTCCCGACCCGGACCGCGAGGGCGAAGCCATTGCATGGCATACCGCCGAGGTGCTCAAGAGAAAAGGCCGCCGCTTTCATCGGGTCCTGTTCCACGAGTTGACGGAAACCGGCATCCGCGAGGCCATGAACTCACCCGAAGCCCTGAACGACAACAAATATCATGCCCAGAAGGCGCGACGGATCCTCGACCGACTGGTGGGGTATCAGATCTCTCCCCTTCTGTGGCGTAAGGTCAAAAACGGCTTGAGCGCCGGACGTGTTCAGTCGGTGGCCGTCCGTATCATCTGCGAACGAGAAAAAGCGATCCAGGCTTTTGAGCCCGAGGAATACTGGACCATCACCGCTCGCCTGTCCGCCGATACCCCACCCCCGTTCGCGGCGAAGCTGGCGAAAAAGAACGGTCGGAAGATGACCATTTCCGACGAAGCCACTGCAAAAACAGTTCTCGAGGAGCTTTCAGGTCAGACAATCATCGTGGAAAAGGTCATCCGAAAAACGACACGACGAAACCCGCTTCCCCCTTTTACCACGAGCAAACTCCAACAGGACGCCATACGAAAGCTCAGGTTCTCGGCCAAGAAGACGATGATGGTAGCCCAACAGCTGTATGAAGGTATCGAGCTGGCATCCGGAGAGCCGACGGGCTTGATCACTTACATGAGAACGGACTCCACCCGAATTGCCGCTGAAGCCGCCGAAGAAGCGCTGAAGCTGATCCGGGAACAATATGGCGAGGCCTATGCCATCCAGCGGCCCCGATTCTTCAAAAACCGGAAAAAGGTCCAGGATGCCCACGAGGCGATCCGACCCACCTCGGTGCATCATACGCCCGACAGTGTCAAATCCTACCTGAACGCAGATCAACTGGCGCTCTATATGCTTATCTGGAAACGGTTCATGGCCTCCCAGATGCAGCCGGCCCTGATCGACAACACCTCCCTGACCATCCGTATCGGCGCTTACCAGTTCAAGGCCAGCGGCTCAACGGTGAAATTTCCGGGGTTCATGGCCCTTTACCAGGCGGCCGAGGACAACGACCGTCCCGAGCAAGAAAAAACTGTCCTGCCGGACATTCCCGAAGGAGCCATCCTCAACCTTGACGGATACGATCCTAAACAACATTTCACCCAGCCGCCGCCGAGGTTCTCCGAAGCCTCTCTGGTCAAGGAATTGGAAGAGAACGGCATCGGCCGGCCCAGCACCTATGCCACCATTCTTTCGACCATCCAGGACAAGGGGTATGTGGAGAAACAGAAAGGATATTTTCGCCCCAGCGAGCTGGGCCACATCGTCAACGACCTTGTGGTCAAGAGCTTTCCGGATATCTTCAATGTGGAATTCACCGCGAAGATGGAGGATGATCTGGATCGTGTTGAAGCAGCTGAAATCGATGCCAAAATGATTCTTCGGGACTTCTATGCGCCCTTCTCCTCTGAGCTTGAAGCCGCCGATGAGAGCATGCTCAGCATGAAGGGTGTGGGGGCATCGACCGGCATCAAATGCCCCCAGTGCGGCAGCGAACTCCACATCAAAGTCGGCAAAAACGGTCCATTCCTCGCCTGCAGCAGCTATCCCGAGTGCAATTTCAGCCGAGATTACACCCGTGACGAAAAGGGCAACATCCAGATCATCGAACCCGTCTCCGAGGATGCCATCGACAAGGCCTGCGAAAAATGCGGAAAGCCCATGATCATCAAGCGCGGCCGCTACGGCACCTTCCTGGCCTGCAGCGGCTACCCCGAGTGCAAGTATACCCAGTCCGCCAGCACCGACGTCGGGGGACAGTCGACGGGCGTCATGTGCCCGGAAGAAGGTTGTACCGGTGAAATGGTCGAACGGCGATCCAAGCGAGGAAAGATCTTCTATGGGTGCAGCCGCTTTCCCGAGTGCAAATACGCCATCTGGGACAAACCCGTCAATCGTCCCTGCCCCCAGTGTGGTGCGGGATTCATGGTCGAAAAGACCACCAAAAAAGACGGTACGTTTCTGATGTGCCTTAACCCCGCCTGCGGTTTCAGGAACACCGCCGCCGATGACGAAGAATCGTAAAAAACAGTGTTCGGCTGAATCGAATAAAAAAGTTGACATGGGCTTCAAAGCCTGTTACGACCTGTGAAATTGATCTAAGAGGAATATCATTTAGTGTCCGACATCGCCATTATCAGCATTATTATTCTCATTATAGTCCTCCTCCTTGGGGTACGCCTTCCCATCGAGGCGGAAAAGGGTTGATAATGGCCTGACAAAAACACGACAGAACACTCCAGAATCCGTTATCAGCCCCAAGGCCGGTAACGGATTCTTTTTTGGGGGGAAGAGAGATAGCGACCCATGAAAAGTGACAATGCGAAAAAGGGACTGGAACGGGCGCCCCACAGGGCGCTCTTCAAAGCCATGGGCTATACCGATATCGAAATCGAAAGGCCCCTCGTCGGCATCGCCAATTCGGTGAATGGGATCGTTCCCGGCCACATCCACCTCGACAAGATCGTCGAAGCAGTCAAGGCCGGAATTTACATGGCCGGCGGGACCCCGGTGGAATTCGGCGTCATCGGCGTCTGCGACGGCATCGCCATGAACCACATCGGCATGAAATACTCTCTGGGCAGCCGGGAGCTCATCGCAGACTCCATCGAGGTCATGGCCACGGCCCACGCCCTGGATGCATTGGTGCTGGTGCCCAACTGCGACAAGATTGTCCCGGGAATGCTCATGGCGGCCGCGCGTCTCGATCTGCCCGCGGTGGTGGTCAGTGGCGGCGCCATGCTGGCCGGGCGTCATCCCAGAACCGGGAAAAAAGTGGATCTGATCACCGTTTTCGAATCGGTCGGCGCCGTCAAATCCGGCCGCATGACCGAATCCGAGCTTCTGGAGATCGAGGAGGCCGCCTGCCCAACCTGCGGATCCTGCTCCGGCATGTTCACGGCCAACTCCATGAACTGTCTCACGGAAGCCATCGGCCTGGGTCTGCCCGGCAACGGCACCATCCCGTCTGTCATGGCCGCCCGGATCCGCTTGGCCAAACAGGCGGGCATGATGGTGATGACGCTCCTCCAACGGGAGATCACGCCGCGGAAAATTCTGACGGAAATAGCCTTTCGGAATGCCCTGGCCGTCGACATGGCCCTGGGGTGCTCCACCAATACCGTCCTTCATTTGGCAGCCATCGCCAGGGAGGCCGGGGTGGATATGGATCTGAATCTGATCAACACGGTGAGTCGAAAGACCCCCCATCTCTGTTCCCTCAGCCCCGGCGGAAAGGACCATATCGAAGACCTGAACCGAGCCGGCGGCATCCCCGCCGTCATGAAGGAATTGGCGAAGGTGGGAAAAATCCATCTGGACGCCCTTACCGTCACGGGCGAAACGGTCGGCAGCAACATCGCCGGTGCCATGGTGTTGGACCGGGAGGTCATTCGTTCCGTGGACGCCCCCTACCACACCGAGGGGGGGTTGGCCGTTCTTTTCGGAAATCTGGCCCCCGAAGGATGCGTCGTCAAGCAGTCTGCGGTAAGGGAAGAGATGATGCGGCACGAGGGTCCGGCTCGCGTCTTCGATTCGGAAGAAGCGGCGTCCGACGCCATTATGGATGGAAAAATCCGGAAAGGGGACGTCGTCGTCATCCGATATGAGGGCCCCATGGGCGGTCCGGGCATGCGTGAAATGCTGACGCCTACGTCCACCATCGCCGGTATGGGCCTGGACGCCCACGTCGCGCTGCTGACCGACGGTCGTTTTTCCGGTGGCACCCGAGGTGCCTCCATCGGGCATGTTTCGCCCGAGGCCATGGCCGGAGGTCCCATCGCTTTGATCCGGGAAGGGGATGTCATTGCCGTCGACATCCCCGGCAAAACCCTCACCCTAAAGGTATCCGACGAGGTGCTGGCCGAGAGAAAAGCCGAGTGGCACGCTCCCAATCCCAGGATCACCCATGGATACATGGCGCGGTATGCGCAGATGGTCTCTTCGGCCAGCCGAGGCGCAGTGATCGAGAGCCCGCGGCGGGTGTGAGCCGATGCGTTTTAGCCCATCAAGGAGGTTGTTATGAAGTTAACCGGCGCGCAGATCCTGATGAAAGTACTCAAGGAAGAGGGCGCGGATACCATCTTCGGGTATCCGGGCGGCGCGGTCATCGATATTTATGACGAGCTCGTCAAAACCGATATTCGCCATATCCTCGTCCGCCATGAGCAAGGAGCGGTCCATGCAGCCGACGGATACGCCCGGGCGAGCGGCAAGGTGGGGGTCTGTCTGGTGACCTCGGGCCCGGGTGCGACCAACACGGTAACCGGCATCGCCTCGGCCTACATGGATTCCATCCCCTTGGTGGTCATCACGGGTCAGGTGCCGTCCCACCTGATCGGCAACGATGCCTTTCAAGAGGTGGACATCGTCGGCATCACCCGACCCTGCACCAAACACAATTACCTGGTGCAAAGCGTCGAAGAGCTGGCTCAGGTCATCAAGGAGGCATTTTACATTGCCCGATCCGGCAGGCCCGGACCGGTCCTCGTAGATCTGCCCAAGGATGTCATCAACAGCATCACCTCCTACCACGCCCCCAAAAAGGTAAAGCTGCGATCGTACAATCCCACTTACAACCCCAACATGAAGCAGCTCCACAAGGTGATCGAACTGGTCAAAATGGCGCGAAGACCCATGATCTTTGCCGGAGGAGGGGTGATCCTGGCAAAGGCCCACAAGGAACTCACTGAATTCGCCCGCAAGGCTCAGATTCCCGTCACGACGTCCCTTATGGGTTTGGGGGCCTTTCCGGCTACGGATCCGTTGTGGTTGGGGATGATCGGCATGCACGGCACTTACCGGTCCAACAAGTGCACCGCCGCCTGCGATCTGCTTATTGCCGTCGGCGTCAGATTCGACGATCGGGTGACCGGCAGGACGGATACTTTTGCTGCCCAGGCCCAGATTGTCCACATCGATATCGACCCAACCTCCATCCGGAAAAACATACCGGTGTCGATCCCGGTGGTAGGAGACTGCAAAATCACCCTCGGCCACATCAACCATCTCCTTAACGACGAAGACCTGGGCAACCTTTCGGAGAAGCGGAGCGGGTGGTTTGCCCAGATCGCCGGTTGGAAAGCCAAAACGCAGCTGGCCTACGCGCAGGGATCCGATATCATCAAGCCCCAGTTCGTCGTCGAAAAACTCTATCAATTGACCGACGGCGAGGCCATTATTACCACCGAGGTCGGCCAGAACCAGATGTGGGCGGCCCAGTATTACCATTTCAACGATCCGGGACATTTTATTACCTCGGGCGGACTGGGCGCCATGGGGTTCGGCTTACCCGCAGCCATCGGCGCCCAGGTGGCCTGCCCGGACAAGCTGGTAGTGGACGTGGCCGGAGACGGCAGCATTCAGATGAACATCCAGGAAATGGCCACGGCAGTTCAATACGGACTCCCCGTCAAGGTGGTCATCCTTAACAACGGGTACTTGGGGATGGTGCGGCAGTGGCAAGAACTTTTTTACAACAAATGCTACGCCTGCACCGGCATGGAACACGCGCCGGATTTTGTCAAATTGGCGGAAGCCTATGGCGCTGTCGGGATGCGGGCTACACGACCCGATGAGGTGGAAAAGGTACTCTCCCGAGGACTGTCGGTCAAAAAACCGGTGATCATGGACTTTGTCGTGGAGAAGGAAGAAAGCGTCTACCCGATGGTTCCGGCCGGAAAACCTATCACCGAGATGCTTCTGGTCTGACCAGGCTGCGGATCCTTGGGCACCGATCCCAAGAAGAGGAGTCTTTTATGATTTCAGAGGAAAAACATGTTTTGTCCATCCTGGTGGACAATCAGCCGGGGGTGCTCTCGCGGATATCCGGATTGTTTTCGGGCAGAGGGTACAATATCGAAAGCCTCTGCGTGGCCGAAACCGTCGACGACAACGTATCCCGCCTGACTATCGTCACCAAGGGAAACCAGCCAGTCGTCGAGCAGGTCAAGAAGCAACTTAACAAACTGATCAACGTGATCAAGGTCCATGAGCTGACGGGCTCTAGGTATGTTCATCGGGAGCTGGCCCTCATCAAAATGAGCGCCAGGCCCGAAAATCGAGCCGAGATCCTGAGAATCGTGGATATCTTCAGGGGGAAGATCGTGGACGTCGGGCCCGATCATTACACCATCGAGGTCACCGGCGACGAGGGGAAGCTTGCGGCAATCCTGAGTCTCCTGAAACCCATCGGCATCAAGGAGGTCGCCCGGACAGGAGCTATCGCACTGTTCCGGGAGCCAAAATAACCCATGCATTTCAACAGATACGTTACAGTATCACATAGGAGGAACGTTCATATGGCAAAAATCGATTTTGGCGGCGTCATGGAAGAAGTGGTCACATCGGAAGAATTTCCCTTGGAAAAAGCCAGGACCATTCTCGAAAAGGAGGTCGTGGCGGTGATCGGGTACGGGGTCCAGGGTCCTGGGCAGGCCCTCAACCTGCGGGACAATGGCATTCGGGTGATCGTCGGACAGCGTGAAGGCGGCGCCTCGTGGGATCGCGCCGTGGCTGACGGCTTTGTGCCGGGAGAAACCCTTTTCCCCATCGAAGAGGCCGCCCGAAAAGGCACTGTCGTTCAATACCTCCTCTCGGACGCCGGCCAGGTGGCCATGTGGCCCAAGATCAAGCTCTGCCTTAACGAAGGGGATGCCCTCTATTTCTCCCATGGGTTTGGCATAGTCTACAAGGAACAGACCGGCATCGTACCGCCGAAAAACATCGACGTCGTCCTGGCCGCGCCCAAGGGATCGGGGCGGACGGTCCGCACGAATTTTCTCGACGGCAGCGGCATCAACTCCAGTTTTGCCGTTTTCCAGAACTCCACGGGAAGGGCTCGGGAACGATGCCTGGCCATGGGCATTGCCATTGGATCGGGCTACCTGTTCGAAACCACCTTCGAGAAAGAGGTCTACAGCGATCTCACCGGAGAACGGGGGGTGCTGATGGGATGCCTTGCCGGCGTCATGGAAGCCCAGTACGCACTTCTCCGCCGTCACGGCCACAGCCCCAGCGAGGCCTTCAATGAAACCGTGGAGGAACTGACTCAAAGCCTGATTCGATTGGTGGCGGAAAACGGCATGGACTGGATGTTCGCCAATACCAGTACTACCGCCCAGCGGGGGGCCTTGGACTGGGCGCCCCGATTCCGCGACGCGGTTATCCCCGTTTTTGACCGACTTTACGAGAGCGTAAAAAGCGGAGAGGAAACCCGGCGGGTACTGGATGTCAACAGCGCCCCGGATTATCGAGAAAAGCTCAACGCCGAACTCAACACGATCAAGAACTCGGAGATGTGGCGCGCTGGAGCGGCCGTACGCGCCCTCCGACCAGAAAACCGAAAGCAGTGATTTCGATACGTTCCGGCACGGCAACCCACCGTGTTGAACCGGCGCGTCTGCGCCCCTGAAAGGAGACCCGAGATGGAACCGGTCCTGTTGTACGACACCACATTGAGAGATGGAACCCAGGGAGAAAACATCAATTTCTCGGCCCAGGAAAAGGTCAAGATTGCTCAGAGATTGGATGACATCGGGATCCACTACATCGAGGGTGGCTGGCCGGGTTCCAACCCCCGGGATCGACAGTTTTTTGACTTGGCCAAAACAGTTCGATTCAACACCGCGCGCCTGGCTGCGTTCGGTTCCACCCGACGCCCGGGCATTCTGCCGGGGGACGACCATAACCTGGCGGCCCTCGTTGAGAGCGGAACACCGGTGGTCACCATTTTCGGAAAGTCCTGGGACCACCATGTGAAGCTCATGAGCAACACATTGGAAGAAAATCTCTCCATGATCGAAGAAACCGTGGTCTGGCTCAAACAAAAAGGCCGCGAGGTATTTTACGATGCCGAGCATTTTTTCGATGGATATCGCGCCAACCCCGAATATGCGATGCTGACTCTGAACGCGGCGATTCGCGGGGGCGCCGATGCGCTGATCTTGTGCGACACCAACGGCGGCAACCTCCCTTCATTCATCGGCGAGACCTTTCGGGCGGTCAAGTCGGCAGTCGGGCAATCCAGCAGCCGTTTGGGCATCCATACCCACAATGACACCGGACTGGCCGTGGCCAACAGCATCGAAGCCGTAAAGCAGGGTGCTGTCGTGGTGCAGGGGACCATCAACGGTTACGGTGAGCGATGCGGCAACGCCGACCTGATCACCCTCATCCCGATCCTGGCGATCAAGATGGAACGTTCGTGCATCACCTTGGAAAACTTGAAGAAGCTGCGCGGACTGTCACGGTTCGTCAGCGAGACGGCCAACATCGTCCCCCTGAACTCGCGACCTTTCGTAGGCAAAAGTGCTTTCGCCCACAAAGGCGGCATCCATGTCAGTGCTGTTATGAAGGACCCTAGTGCCTATGAACACATCGACCCGACACTGGTGGGCAACAGCCGAACTGTTCTGATCTCAGACCTATCGGGGAAGAGCAACATAGAATATAAGGCCCGGGAGATGGGCATGGAAATCGGTGGGAACGGTTGTGACAGCCGAAAAATAGTTCAGGAGATCAAGAAACGCGAGCAGGAAGGTTATCAGTTCGACGCCGCCGAAGGATCGTTCAAAATCCTCCTGGAGAAGTTGACCGAACAGCACAGACCCGCCTTCGAACTCGAATCCTTCCGGGTCGTCATCGAGAAGGAGAAAAATCGTCCCTGCAGTTCCCATGCCATCGTCAAGATCTCCGTCGGTTGCAGGGACGAGATCACCGCGGCCGAAGGCAACGGACCCGTCAGCGCCCTTGACAATGCCCTGAGGCGAGCGCTTCACCAGTTCTTCCCCGATGTGGATACCATGCACCTGGTCGATTTCAAGGTGCGGGTCATCGACGGCAACGCCGGTACGGCGGCAAAGGTCCGGGTTTTGATCGAATCACGGGATCGGGACAACCTCTGGAGCACCATCGGCGTTTCCGAGGACATCATCGAGGCAAGTTGGCAAGCCCTGGCCGATAGTTTTCAGTATAAACTGGCCAAACAACAAAATTTACAATGTGTTGAATAAACGGAATCCTATGAAGACCATACAGCCCATTCCAAGAGGAAACAACGCCGCGGGACCCGCTCTTGTCCCGCGGCCCATGCTCCGTTGAACGGTGGGGAATCCCTTAGGCATTCTCCGACCATGTCGGAAAATCACAACCTTGAATTTGCCGGAAGCCCGGGGGGTTGTCAGACCGCCTGGATGACACCGGCTTCCACTCAAAAAGGAGCATATCATGACCGAACGCGTATATATCTTTGACACGACCCTGAGAGACGGCGAACAGTCCCCCGGAGCGAGCATGAACACCGCTGAAAAGCTTCGGCTGGCAACCCAATTGGAGAAACTGGGCGTGGACGTCCTGGAAGCCGGATTTCCCGCTGCCTCGGAAGGCGATTTCGATGCGGTTTCAAAGATCGCCGCCAAGCTCGAGCGTACCCAGGTGGCCGGCTTGTGCCGAGCCAACAAAGCCGACATCGATCGGGCATGGCAGGCGGTGAAGCATGCCAGAAACCCCAAGATTCATACTTTTATCGCAACCTCGGACATCCATCTCAAGTACAAGCTGAAGATGGACCGGGACCAGGTGATCACCGCCGCCTTCGATGCGGTGAAATATGCCAAGTCCCTGACCGACCAGGTGGAGTTTTCCGCGGAGGATGCTTCCCGAAGCGACCGGGATTATCTCTGCAAGGTCTTCGGCGCCGCCATAGCGGCCGGGGCCACTGTCATCAACCTGCCAGACACCGTGGGTTATGCCATCCCCAGCGAATTTGCCGAACTGACTCGCTACGTTCTGGACCACACCCCCGACATGCACCGGACCATTTTGAGTGTTCACTGCCATAACGACCTGGGGTTGGCAACAGCCAACACTCTGGCGGCCATCGGAGTCGGCGCCCGCCAGGCGGAGGTGACCGTCAACGGCATCGGCGAGCGGGCCGGCAACACCTCCCTGGAGGAGGTGGTCATGGCTCTCAAGACCCGCAACAATTACCTGCCCATGACGACCGGGATTCACACCGAGCAGATCTACCCCACCAGTCGACTGGTCAGCATGATCACGGGCATTATCGTCCAGCCCAACAAAGCTATCGTCGGCGCCAATGCTTTTGCCCACGAGGCAGGAATTCACCAGGACGGAATGCTGAAAAACCCCATGACCTACGAAATCATGCAACCCGAAGCCATTGGTCTCAACGCCAACAAACTGGTGCTGGGCAAGCATTCCGGTCGGCATGCCCTGAGAGATCGGCTACGGGATATGGGCTATGATCTGTCCGACGAGGAATTGAACATTGTCTTCACCAAATTCAAGGAACTCGCCGACAAGAAAAAGCATGTCGTCGACGAGGACCTGGAGGTGGTGGTGACCGAGGGCATTCTGAGGACCACCGAGTACTTCAAGCTCGAGTACCTGCATGTCTCCGCCGGTACGTCGGTTATGCCGATGGCCAGCGTGGAACTCTCCATCAACGGCAGGAAGGTCCGGGGGGCGGACTGGGGCAACGGCCCTATCGACTCGGCATACAACACCATCGCCAAGCTGACCGGAACCAACTCCGAGCTGCTACGGTTTACGGTTTCGGCCCTGAGCGGTGGCACCGACGCCCAGGGCGAAGTGACGGTCCGCCTGCGGGAAAACGGCTTGGTAGCTTTAGGCCGTGGTTCGGACCCCGACATTATCACCGCCAGTGCCAAGGCTTATATCAACGGACTCAACCGCCTGGAATACCTGAAAGCCCACCCTATGCAAGCTTCCCAGCAGACCGTGTAGACAGACGTGATCCCTCCGCCTGGAAGGTCCATTGCGGCCTCCCAGGCGGTCCACGTGGGGAGAGTAGCTGGACAAATACGAAGGAGAATTCTCAGCCGATTAACTCTCGTCATCGAGGTTCGCATTGATCTGTTTCTCCGCTTCCAACCAATCCGCCAACTCGCCGCCAGGTGAGAATCCGCGCTGCTCTGCCAGGTAATACGCGGCTAAAGCGATCCGCTGCTGCCGCTCTTCCGTTGGTACTGGAGGACTTTCCGCCGTGTCGCCAGTGGGTTCCAGGAGTTGTTCCATTTTGCTGCTTTTTGATGGCTTCGTCATGACATCATTTCCTTCTAAATTAAGATTTCAATCTTCGACTTTCAGGAGCCGACACTGTCGGGGAAGGACTTACCTCCCCCTCCGTCATTGTATCATGTTCCTCTCCATAATAGAGTACGAAATGGCGCCTGAAAATCCCAAAAAACAAGTTGGCCGACACGTCATTTCAAACCACGCTGGGAACAACGAAGCCTCTGCGATGTGACGGGTTGGGCCAGTTTACTGCCAGAAACCGTCAATAGCCGCGCCGCAATCAGGACAAACGCCGGCAACCAAGCGGTTTTGCTGGACGAGAAAACCTCTTCGCTCGATAAGCAATTGATTGCAGACCGGACAAAAGGTATTTTCCCCCGAACCACCGGGAAGGTTGCCGGTGTAAACATAGCGCAATCCCGCCGCGAGTCCGATATCCCTGGCATGACGGAGGGTCTCCACCGGTGTGGCCGGTCGATCGAGCATCTTGTATGTAGGGTAGAAGGCGGTCACATGCCAGGGGATATCCGGTCCTGTTGAATGCAGGAACCGGGCAATGTCACGGAGTTCGGCATCGGAATCATTCAGCCCCGGAATGAGCAATGTCGTCACTTCAACCCAGACCCCCAGCGTCTTCATGCGCACGATGGTGTCCAGCACCGGCTGGAGCCTCGCCTTGCAGACCTTGCGATAAAAACCGTCTGAAAAGCTTTTCAGGTCGATGTTATCCCCATCGATCACGGCGGCCATGGCGGTCGCAGCAGCCTCTGTCATATAACCGTTTGAGACGAAGACGTTGCGCAGGCCCTTTTCACGAGCCAGAAACGCGGTGTCATAAGCAAACTCCGAGAAAATCGTCGGTTCGGTATAGGTAAAGGCGATGGAAGCTGAACGCGTGGCCAAAGCCTGATCGACAACCTGGGCCGGCGTCCGGTTCTCACCGGGGATGTCGCCATCGTAAAACCGCGGCCATTGGGAAATAGTATAGTTCTGGCAGTGTCGGCACTGAAAATTGCATCCCACGGTGGCAATCGAATAGGCCCTTGTGCCGGGCAAAAAGTGAAACAGCGGTTTCTTTTCAATAGGGTCTGTGTTGCCTGAGATCATTCGGCCGTAAACGAGGGAATAAAGGGTGCCGGCACGGTTTTCACGAACACGGCAAATGCCCCTCTTCCCCGGATCGATGATGCATTCGTGCGCGCAGAGATGACACTGTACCTTGTCATCATCCAGTTTTTCGAAAAATCGGGCGACATGCATCACTCACCTCCCAATGCGCAGTGGAAACGTAAACAAAGGATATCTTGACCGTAAGACAGGCCGGCACGTAAAGGCGGGCGCTCGGACATTCAAATGAAAAGCCTCCGGTTGCCAGCTCATTTTTCCCGGGTTTCCGAAGGGGTTGAGGACTGTCTTGACGATGAAAACTGCTCCAGTGCCTCCATGGCCTTGCATGCGTGGACCACCGCCGGACCTCCGCCCATCATGATGGAGATCCCCAGGGTTTCCAAAACTTCTTGTATTGTGGCGCCCGCGCGAAGGGCATCATGTACATGAAACGCAATACATCCGTCACACCGGGCCGTGACCCCTATGCCCAATGCGATGAGCTGTTTTGTCTTGGCATCCAAAGCACCCGGGGCGGTTGTCGTACCGTTGAGTTGCGCAAACGCCGACATGGGGCCGCGCAGATCTCTTGCCAATTTGGCGGATAATTTTTGTAGATGCTCATAAAACAGGGGGTAGTCATCCTTCATGTCGTGCATCTCCCCTTAAGATAAAAATCGCCCGATCGTTGCATAATACCTCCAATGAACCCACCGGAGTCTCAAAATTGACAAGAGAATGGATCAACCTGAACGGGATGAAAGATACCGGATGATCTTCGATAGGGTATCGAGTTCGCCATAATCCGACTCCGGAATGTTCACACCCAGCTCCTCATGGAGATGAATGAAAAAATTCAAGGCGTCAAACGAGTCGATATCAAGCGCTTTTCGGATGTGTTCGTTCGGTGCCAAAGCCCTTGGGTCCGACTCAGGGGCGATCCGCTTGAGTATCCGGAAGACGATCTCTTCAATCTTCTTATCGTTTCTCATAGCGTCAACGGCTCCTGAAGGTGGCGGTTCAAGGCGTCGAGAAACTGGGCACCGCGACGGCCGTCCGTTGCGCGATGGTCCGCCGCCAGAGTAGCCATCAGTACAGGTCGAACGGTGAGCATGCCACTTTCGGCCCAGGGCTGCTCCATGATTTTCCCGAATCCGATCAGCCCCACCTGGGGCGGGTAAATGACTCCGTACAACGTCTCGACGCCAAGATCGCCTAAACTGGTGACGGTAACCGTGGCCTCCGTCATCTCCGAACTGCGCAATCCTCTTGATCGTGCTCGCGTAATGAGATCTCGCAGCGATGCCATGAGCTCGTCCAGGTTTTTCAAGTCCGCATTCAGAATGGCCGGCGTGATCAGGCCACCCTGCCTCAGTGCAATCGCAAAACCGATGTTTATGGCCTCCTGAGGCTGATGGCGGTCCTCCAGCCAGTAGCCGTTAAGCTCCGGAACATCGCCCAGGGCCAGGGCGACCGCTTTGATGAGCGGTACCACGGGCAGAATGCGCTCCTTGATGGAGCGCTTCAGGTTCTCCGATTCCAGCCAACGCAAGATACGGCTCATGTCAATACGGGTTTGGAGATAATAGTGGGGAATTTCCCGGTTGGAGCGCGCCATGGCTGTTGCGATGGCACGGCGCATCGCCGCCGGATAATCCCTGACAGCCGGCTTTTCAGTTGCTGAGGAATTGTGGGGTTGCGAAAGGGGCGTCGTTTTAACCGTCGCGGCGGCCGTCTCGACATCCGTCGCGTTGATGATTCCGCCCGGCCCCGTCCCCTTGAGGCAGCTCAAATCGATGGTGCGTTCTCCAGCCAACCGGCGTGCATACGGAGAAGCTTTGATGCGCTGGGTCGAAGTTGCCGAAGCCGGCACAGGAAGAGCGTCCGCTTCCAGAAGTACTTTCCCTTCTATCCCAGTTTCTGCCGGAGAAACACCCGCCACAGGGAACTTTTCTTCCTTTGAAGAGACAGCGCCCTGCCCGTCTTCCGTTTGAATCACGGCCAGAACGGTCCCCACAGGGACTTTCCGTCCCGGTGGAACGAGAATCTCCCTGACAATGCCGTCTTCGAATACCTCGATTTCGATGGCGGCTTTATCCGTTTCAACGACGGCGATGACATCTCTTCGTTTGACGCGGTCTCCGGGCTTCACCCGCCATTCGACGAGGATGCCCTCCTGCATATCCGATCCCAGACTGGGCATACGAAATTCAGCCATCGGTCCCCACCATTTTTCTCACGAGATCCACGATCTTGTCCACCTGGGGCAGAGCCGCCTCTTCGAGATGCCTGGCGTACGGCAAAGGAACTTCCAGACTGCAGAGACGCTCCACTGGGGCATCCAGCTCATAGAATGCGCCTTCCATAATGCGTGCGCTAATCTCGGCGGCAAGGCTCCCACTGCGCCATCCTTCATCCACAATGAGCGCCCGATGCGTTTTGGCCACCGAATCCAGGAAGGTTTTTTCATCCAGGGGACGCAATGTGCGCAGATCGATCACCTCAACTTCAATTCCTTCCTTCGAAAGGATTTCCGCCGCATCCAACGATTTGAAGAGGCTCGCCGAATAGGTGATGATGGTGACGTGCCGGCCCTCCCGCCGCACACGGGCCTGGTCGATATCCACAGGTCCTGCATCAGTGGAAAGCATTCCCTTCATGTTGTAGAGTCCGCTGTTTTCGAAAATGAGCACGGGGTCCGGATCTGCAAGAGCAGTCCAGAGCATGCCGCGGGCATCCTCGAGGGTTGCCGGGCTGAGCACCTTTATTCCGGGAATGTGAGCGTACCACCCCTCCAGGGAACGGGAATGCTGGGCCGCCAGCTGCCGACCGCCGCCCGTTGCCGACCGGATGACGATGGGAACATTGAAGCACCCGCCGGACATATGAAGGTAGACAGCGGCGTTATTGATAATCTGGTCAGCAGCCAGAAAGCTGAAGTTGACCGTCATGATTTCCACGATGGGGCGCATTCCTCCCAGAGCCGCCCCGATACCGGCGCCCACGAACCCGGATTCGCAAAGAGGGGTATCACGAACCCTTTCGGGCCCGAATTCCTCCAGCAACCCCTTGCTCACGGCAAAGCACCCGCCGTATCGACCCACATCCTCGCCCATGAGGAAGACGCTGTCGTCTTTCTGCATGGCCTCCCGGATGGCTTCACGCACCGCTTCACGGTACGTGAGATGTCGCATGGTATCAACGCCGTGGGTCATGACATCCTCCGCTCCGAATAAACAAAACGGGTCAGATCTTCGATAGGCTCCCATGTGCAGGCCTCGGCAAAAGCGACAGCCTCCTGGATCTCCCGATCAACCTCTTGCACCGTCTCCTCCAGTTCCGCATCAGTCAGAAGTCCTTTATGCTGGAGTTTCCGGGCAAATGTCTCAATAGGACAACGCTTTTTCCATTCCTCGATTTCCGCCTTCGTCCGGTAAAGCTCGGCATCGAACATGGAATGGGCCCGAAAACGATAGGTGCGGCATTCCAGAAAATGTGGCCCATCGCCTGAGCGGACGGCTTGCGCCGCTTCTTTCGCAGCCGCTTCCACCGCCAGGACATCCATTCCGTCAACGGCAGAGGAAGGCATGTCGTAACTTGATGCTTTTCGGGCGAGATCCATAACGGCCTGCGCGTATTTCAGCGCCGTCCCCATGGCATAAAGATTGTTTTCGCACACGAAGAGCACCGGTAATTTCCAGAGGGAAGCCAAGTTCATGCTTTCATGGAATTCCCCTTCGGCGACGGCGCCATCCCCGAAAAAGCAGCACGTGACACGCGACCGCTGCTGCATCTTGTCCGCCAGGGCCAGGCCGACGGCGATGGGCAGCCCGCCGCCGACAATCGCATTGCCCCCATAAAACCGTGTCTTGTCGTCGAACAGATGCATGGAGCCGCCTCTGCCGCGACTGCAGCCTTCCTGTTTTCCATACATCTCGGCCAGGATGCAGCCTGCGGAAAGGCCCCGGATCAACGCATGCCCGTGTTCTCGATAGGTGGCCACGACGGCGTCGTCTTGCGTCAAGGCTTCCATGACGCCGACGGCAACGGCCTCCTCGCCGTCATAAAGATGCATAAATCCCCGAATCTTCATGGCCGTATAAAGCTCGGCGCATTTTTCCTCCATGCGCCGGATGCGAATCATGGAATGCAGCAGGTGGCGGGCATGATCCCGATCCAGGGATACACCCGTTTTTGGGGTCGTGCGTTGGCTTTTCATTCGGCCTTCTCCAGTGTCGACAGGTCGCCTTCGGGCAGACCCAGCTCTCGGGCCTTAAGCAACCGCCGCATAATCTTGCCGGCCTTGTTTTTGGGCAGATTGGGCTGAAAATCGATCTCCTTCGGCGCCACGGCCGACCCCAGCTTTGCGCGGGCAAAGCCGAGGAGTTCCAGACGGAGCTCCTCGCTGGGATACATTCCGGCTTTTAGGGTCACGAACGCTTTCACGATTTCCCCGATCAGGGGGTCCGGCTTTCCGATGACCCCTGCCTCGGCCACGGCGGGATGCTCCATGAGCGTGCTCTCGACTTCGAAGGGACCCACCATGTGGCCGGATGTCTTGATGATGTCATCGGCACGACCCACAAACCAGAAATAGCCGTCAGCATCGCGTTTCGCCAGATCTCCCGTCAGATACCAACCTCCGACAAAACACTTCTGGTAGCGATCCTCGTCGTGCAGATACCCCCGAAACATGGACGGCCAGCCTGGTCGGAGCGCCAAATCACCCTGAGCGTCAGGTTCGTGGATAACCTCGACGGTATCCTTGTCAATACGACGGACGATGGCGGCCTCGATTCCGGGAAGAGGGCGTCCCATGGAGCCGGGTCGGATCTCCATGGCAGGGAAGTTGGCGATCATGATGCCGCCGGTTTCCGTCTGCCACCAGTTGTCGTGAATGGGGAACCCCAGGGCCTTCCGGCCCCAGACGACCCCCTCCGGATTGAGCGGCTCCCCGACACTGTGAATCAGGCGCAGATCATGGAGGTCATAGCTTCGGGCCGGTTCGAAACCCAGCCGCATGAATCTGCGGATGGCGGTGGGAGCCGTGTACCATACGCTCACCTTCTGGGATTCCAGGATATGACACCAACGCTTTGCGTCGAAATCGGCTTCATCGACGATGCTCGTGATGCCATGAACCCAGGGTGCGATGATGCCGTAGGAGGTTCCGGTGACCCATCCCGGGTCCGCCGTGCACCAGAAGACATCGTCCGGGTGAAAATCCATGACGTATTTGCCGGTCATGTAGTGGATGAGCACGGCGTTATGCACATGAACCGCTCCCTTGGGCATTCCCGTGGTGCCGCTCGTAAAATGCAGTACCGCTGTGTCTTCCGGATCTGTATGCGGGATTGAAAAGGCGCTGGAGGATGCCGCCATGAGCCTGGGCATCGACAGGAGGCCGTTTTTCAGATGGTCTTCAGCATCCACCAGGAGAACATGCTCCAGCTCAGGCAATGCCTCCCTGATGCCGCTCACCTTCTGCCGATACTGATGACCGGTGGTGATCAGTACCCTCGCGTCTCCCCGTTTCAGGCGCTGATAGACGGGCTCAGGACCGAACGCGGAAAACAGCGGGCAAAAAACGCTGGCGTTCTTGAGGGTCCCCAGAGCTGTGATGTACAGTTCGGGAATCCGATCGGCCAAAACGGAAACCGTATCCCCCTTTCCAATGCCAAGCCCCTTTAGAATGTTGGCGAAACGGTTGCTCACGGCTTTCAGTTCGCCATAGGTGAAGTCGCGCTTCGCGCCGCCGCACCCCAGCCATCGCAATGCCACGTGATCGCGAAGGCGACCTTCGGCATGACGATCGATTGCTTCATAAGCGATGTTGAGCCCTCGTCCATCCGGAAGCCCCTGCAACTCACTACGGACAGCGTCCCATGAAAAATCGGCGCACGTCTGGGTGTAGTCCAGAAGATTCGGCGTTTTCTTATATGTTTCAGGATGCTTATGAATTGCGGCCCAAAACAAGTTGACACCTCCTCCGATGATGGATTTCGGTTCCGTCTTATTTGCTTGTTATCTCATCAAGTTCCGACTTCAGTGATGTTGGAGGACATTCCTGAAAGTCGAAAGTTGAACCCTTTCATCAAACCGGCAATGAAAGATCAGAAGTAGAATGGATGGCGTATGAGAGCGATACGTTACGCTATTAATAAAAGAAAAAATCTCTTTTGGGAATAGGGCTAATGACTCAAATGGATGAGGATAATGCCTATTTTTTGTGGGGACTTATACCTATGATCGCCTACGTCTTCCGTTTCCGCCGTCCTTCAAGAAATTCGACGAGACCGTACCAGAGCGCCAACATGGCGCCGCCTTCATCCAGGTTGCCGACGATCGGAATATTGTCCGGGATGAGCTCGATGATCCCCGATCCAGGATTAAGCATGTATATGCCGCCCAGCAACGCCAGAAGGTACACTAAGAAAACCGGCACCCCTCGCTGGGACAGTGGCGTTGTCAGAAAATTGCGTTCGGTCCTTTCCGATGACGTTTCCATGCCTCGCACCTCCTCATGCCGTTGGTTGTGATACCTCTCAAAACACCGCTCACCAGCCACCTGCCTGAAATAGTCTTAATTCAAAGGATTTTCTGCCGGCCCATCGCCGATAGGTTTCGTTCGGATACCCCAAGGCGACAACCGCATGAACATCCTCCTCCGGCGGAATTCCCAGAAATCGCCCGATGGCGGGATCCTGCTTCATGGCTGCCACGGCAAAGCCGATGAGGCAGGTACCCAGTCCCACGGCATGGGCGGCCAGCAGGATGTTCTGGGTGGCCAGAAGCGCATCCTCCACAGGGCAGATGGCCCCGGGTTTCGATCCGACGACGATGGCGGCGGTAGCGCCGTGGAATAGACGGTCGACGCCTAGTTCCCGGTATTTCCGCAGAGCCTCCCGAACTGTGGGGTAATAGTCGTGATAATACCTATGGAGAACCGGTCGTCCGAAAAATTTCAGCAGGCCTCGAAGCCACCCCCTTTCCGCCCTCCGGTTGAGACGTTCAAAGAATTGCCCCACCTGTTCGCCAAAAATCCGCACATCCGTCGATTCGGGAAAAACGGTGAAGGTCCATTTCTGGCTGTTGGTGCCCGACGGCGCGAGGACGCCCGCCCGGACCAGATCCTCCAGCACAGCCCGATCCACATGCTGCGTCGTGTAGTTTCTGCACGAACGACGAGACCCCATAAGCCGGATCAATTCCCCCGCATCATACCGGCCATGCGGCAGCCACGACGGATCAGCTGCAATGGTTCTGAAACGGGTTGCTCCGGCATCGATGACCGTCACCCGGACAGCTCCTGTCGGACAGACCGCCTCGCAGTGCCCGCAGCCGAGGGAAGTATCGCCGATGACCTTGGCTTTCTTTTCCTCCAGGGCCAAGGTCCCTGATGGGCAAACCGAAACGCACGCCCCGCAGCCGATGCACTTTTTTTGATCGATGTTGGTCGTCACCCTGAAATTCATTCGGTTCCTCATTTTTTGGGGTTCACGCCAACGGCACATCGAGGGCACTCAGAAAGAGTGACAGCAGCACCGCGACCGTAACATAACGTTGATCTGTCGGCGCCAGCGGCAAGACACTCTTTCTGGTCAACCCTTCCGCGCCCGTCGGGCCCACCCGGAGCGGGTGAGCCCTCGGGCCGCAAGGATACCCGCGACAAGTCCCCAGAAGTGGCTGCTCCAGCTCACACCAGGCGTATGGATGAACAAGGTCGACATCACACCGCCATAAGCGACAAACACCACGAGGGAGAGCATCAGAGTTTTCCAGCGCCGGCCAAAGATGCCGATGGAGACCAAAAACCCAATCAGACCGAAGATGACGCCGCTGGCCCCGATATGGACCGTATGGGCCCTGCCGAACACCCATACGCCGAATCCGCCGACCAGGACGATGGTTCCGACGGCCAAGATAGTCATCCGCCGGCTGAAGGAGAGCGCGATGGCAAGTAGGGCGAAAAGGGGCCCGGAGTTGGCCAGAAGATGATTCAGGTTCCCGTGAAGGAAGGGTGCCAAAAGAATGCCCCACAGACCGTCCGCCTGCCGCGGCACGACCCCATATGAACGGAAATCGATTGGGAAGACAAGGTTCAGAAAGAAAACCGCCCACACCAACGCCACCGTCATCAGGGCAAACTGAATGTTCCGGAATACATCGGACGCGCCGGCGGTAGTCATCGGATCATCCCACCTGGGGCATCAGCGTCCATTGGATCACCCAGTCGCGGGAGGTACCGGGATAGATGCCCAAGCAGACAATGCCGCCGTTTTGGAACCGGAGGATGGGACGAGCCGTGCTGCCGGTAACCAGACCAGCGGCGAGTTTTTCCATGAACGGCAGATGCCCCACCAGCATCACGCTGTCGGCCGGATCCGCCTGCGCCATCCAGTCACCGGGGTCATCAAGAGGGCCCAGCCCTAAAGCCGAGGACAGGCCCTTTTCAGGGTTTAGATATCGGGCAATAATGTCGGCCGTCTCAAGTGCCCGCCGCTTCCCGCTGTGAAGGATTCTGGATACGGTCACACCGTACCCCCGTGCAACCTCGGCGATACGCCGCACATCGGCCTCACCCTCCGGAGACAGCGGCTGTTCGGGGTCTACCGCCCTGGGTAGGCTCCTTCCATGCTGAACGAGATACAGGGGCATGGTCATTCCCTCTCTTGTAATTTTTGACGATTGTCGTTATATTTTCTGCTTTATGACTTTCGACATTCGTGATGTTGGCCGGATCCGCAGGCCCGGAATACATCAGATTTAGATCAATATGCCACGTTGCGGCAAACCTCAACATCAAAAGGAATATCCCATGAGAATCGTGACACGTCCTGATTTCGACGGCATCGTATGTGCCGCGCTGCTTTATGATACGGAATCGATCGACCAGCCCGTCCGGTGGGTCGAGCCCAACGATCTGCAGGCAGGTCGGGTGGACATCCTCGACGGAGACATCATTGCCAACCTGCCCTATCACCCCAACTGCGCTATGTGGTTCGATCATCACTACACCAACGACCCCGGCACTCCTTTCAAGGGCCTATACCGTATTGCGCCATCCGCCGCAGGCTTAATCTACGAATATTATGGAGGTCGGTTTCAGCGTGACTATCGAGAAATCATCCGTCAGACCGACCGGATCGATTCCGCTGATCTGAGCCTCGAAGAGGTCCTCAACCCCGAGAATTATCCTTACGTCCTGCTTTCCATGACCGTGTCGGGACGGAATGTGCCGGAGGAAAACTACTGGAACCACCTCGTCGATCTGATCCGCCATAACGACATCGATACCGTTATGGCGGATCCCTGGGTAAGGCGCCGGTGTGATCGGATCATAGACATTAACGCACAATTCACCCTCATTCTCCAACAACACACCGCCTTGGACGGCCATGTCTCGATCACCGATTTTCGAGCCCTCGAAGAGGTCCCCAACGGAAATCGCTTCCTGGTGTACTCCCTCTACCCCGATGCCGTGGTCAGTGTACGGATTCGATACGACAATCGGGAGAAAAAACGGGTGATCATCGGCGTGGGGCACAGCATCTTCAACCGTCAGTGTCGGGTTAACGTTGGCCTGTTGCTGGCACAATTCGGGGGCGGCGGACACCGGGGGGCCGGATCCTGCACCGTATCCGCCGAAACGGCGGATACGTGTCTCAAATCCATCTTGAAAATCCTCAAGCGCAATGAACCCAACGAATGATCACCGTCTGACGATTGAAATTCCATCAGGTATTTTCGCATGGGGAGCACTCGGCCTGAGCCACAACCTTACGCCCTGGTAAAACCATTGAACCCCTTGCGGAAAACCGCCGGGGGTTCCAGCGTTACCCGCTCGCTTTTGAGAAACACGCTACATCCGCGGTAGAATGTTGGTGAACTGATACGCTTCGACAAAGATACCCACGGATGCCTCAAAATCGTCCTCATCCCATTGTTCGATGGAGAGAAAGCATTCCCCGGCGTCATCCTCATAATCCCAGACCAGAAATTCACGGCCCGGCCCCTTTCCGTTCCTGAAAAATTTTCCGCCGCCGAACTCATCCAGGTGATAGATCTTGCCCTCGAACTCAATTTCATCCGGGGGATCCTCCTTCTCCAGGATATGATTTCGAACACTCGTTCCAAGCTGCTTAAACGGGATGGGGCGACTGACGCTCCACTCGGTCTCGTCATCGGAGGTCTTCTCGAGGTAAAGGGTATCATCGACGCTTTTCAGCTGCCACTCATGGGTGAGATTCCCGCCGTCTCCCCAGTCATAGTAATGGTACGCCACCACCTCCCATGTTTTCATGTCGTAATCGAGAAGGTATCCCACCTTGATATCGGAAACCGTGAGATCCGTCACCTGAGCCGCCGGATCTTGCGCCGGAGTTCCGGCGCTTTGTTTCCGATCCTTTTTTCGAATGCCAAAAAATTCTTTCCAGCCCATCGTCGCTCCTGCTATCAAAGCATTCCCATCTTTTTTTTCAATTCCAGCAGATCCGCTGCCGCGGTGGAGCTTTTACCGCTGTCCAACGCCGTCACAATCTCGTCGTCGATGGTCTTTTCCGGAGTTGCCAGCTCACCGTAGGCGATGGCCAGCGATTCGTCCTCCTCGACCTTCGCCTTCATCTTCTCGAGCATGGCCAGCGTTCCGGTGCTGTCTATTTTGGCCAGCTGTTGATTGATTTTTTTCGTCGAGGCCGCGGTTTTGGCGCGAGCCCGAAGCGTAATCAGGTCGTTTTCATAGGTGGTGATGGTCGACTTGATTTTGTTCACGTTGGTCTGGAGTTGCCCGGCCATCTGCTCATGTCGTTCCGCCTCTTTGGCGATACGAAGGGCTTCGGTCGCCTGCTGTTCTTTCAGGGAAAGGGCTTCGGTCGCCAGTCGTTCGGCCTCTTCAACATCCAGACTCCCGCCCTGGGCTTTCTGCAACAGGATCATGGCCTTCCGCTCATAATCGACCGCCAGTTTCTTTTTGTTATCCGCATCCCTGCGGGTGCGCAAGGCAATCGCCTTAACTTCGGCAAGGCTCGTCATGGCCACCTGAAGATCATTTTTCAAATCCCGAATGCCCTGCTCGGTCATCTTGATGGGGTCTTCGAACCTGTCCACGACGGCATGAGCTTCCGCCTGTCCAATTTTGAAGATACGGTTAAAAAACGACATTGATTCATCCTCCTTGAATACCAAGTCAATTGGATATCGAGATATTAGTGCTTTCAGTTAGTTATCGGTAAAGACAGGGGAACGGGCCGCCTTCATGCCGACGCGAACCCCAGAAGCTCCGATCCGTATTCCGAGAGGGCCATACTGAGCGCTTTGATGGAGCCCTCGAGTTCGTTGTAGTCAAGATTTTCCAGTTGAAGGGTATCCCGAAAAAGGAGCATCTCTCCGGAATCATCCAGGACAAACGCACCGTGAATCAGCTCGCGGTTCATCTGAAGCAGCCGTTTGAACATGTCCGGTGACCCGCCTGCCACCTTCATGATGAGTTGCTCGATGATCACGATGGGCGCCTCGCAGTCGATGATGAGGTTTTTGATGCCCTCGTCTTCGTTTTCCACCACCACCAGCTCTTCTGCGGGATTGTCCGAGACAATAGCCATTCCCATATCAAGCAAGTACCCTTTCACCACATCAAATTTTTTCATATCTGCCTCCTGAAGAGTTCACAAAATCATTTTATTCACAATCTAACATGTCGTCGATGCCGATCAAGAGATGGAATAAAAAAAACCGCCTTGCGGGTTAAGACGACCCATCCAACACCTTAGACCGGAAATGGAACGTCATTCCGTCATATCTCGGGCTGAGTCGAAGCAATGACAATGAGTTTGTCATTTTCGCGGAGAACATGGTCCTTGTGTGGATTGGCGATAAATTTCTGGCCTGTTCGGTCCTCGAGCCCCATGCAGAGAATGCCGTGCCGTTCCTTGAGACGCGTCAGTGCTTCCAGGAACGTAAGGCCGGCATAACCTGCCGGAATCGGCACCTTGTAAAGATCCTCGCCGTAGCGGTTGCTGACCAGTTCACTGATCATTCGAGTAAGGCCGTGATTCAGAGCAGCCTGAACCAGAAGATTGGTACTCAATTCGCCAACGACGATAATTTCGTCTGCCCGAGCGCGCCTGCAATGGGAAACATACTTCTCGTCCATCAACTCGACACAGGTGTATACGTCAGGGTTGACACTCTCGATGGTAAGGGTCGTCAGGATCGTCTTGGCGTCACGGGAGTAAGCGTCCAGGCGGTCGTCGGACAAAACGATGACGGCCTCGGCCTTTCCGATGTTGGCCTTTACAAGGGTTTCGGTGTTGACCTCGCCGTGGATGAAATAGAGAAACGGATCATCCAGAGGTTTTTCGGGGATATCGGCGATGATGACTATGGGTTTGCTGTTCGTTTTGGGATAAGCCCGGATTTCTTCCACGATTTTCCGGCCGTTGAAGCCCCAGCCGCAAATAATAAAATGGTCCTCCACATGAACTGCCTTCATGCCGCGATTCTCCAAAAATTTTCGTTCGATGAACATACCGGCGATGCCGGCCGTAAGAATTCCCAAAAAGCCGATCCCGCTGATCATCACCACCATGCCAACTAGTCTTCCGCCGACACTCGCAGGCGATATGTCTCCATATCCAACGGTCGTGAGGGTAACGATAGACCACCACAGGGCATCGAAGAACCGGGGCTCCTTTTCGAAAAACATGAATCCCAGGCTGCCGCCCAGCGCGATGAAAATGATCGCGATGAAAACCTTGCCCACTTCCTCCTTGCGGACAAGGGAAAAAAATCGTTTCAGAATGATCAAAATATGATGCAAAACAGACATCCTGTTTTCATGCGCAAGTTATGTAAGACGACAGCACCTGCCGCGTTCATTCGCGGATAGTCCTTAAAATTAAATTTTATCATATATGAGATTAGTTATATACACATTTCGTTATTTTTTATCAAGAAAATAGAATTTTATCTCTAATTCCGCTCCACACCGAAATCCTTCCAGGCCGTCATCGCCAAGACGGTGTGAAGCGCAGTGATTCGACGACTTGCCATCCGGGATTTTCAAGGGTTTCTTAACCCTGTTTTTTCTTGTCCGGTCTCCTTGATTCTGATAATCTTTAATTTATGAGTCCATTTACAGGAAAACATCGCTCGACGAAATGAGACCCGGCTCCGACATCAACGAGTATGTCCGTTCCCTGAAATCCTCCCCCCGAATGGGTGATCAGGTGGTTTGTCACATAACCCTTCCAGAGCATGAGGCGGAGTACGCACCGCTCGAGCGCCCCGTTGCCGATCCTATCCGTGATATTCTTAGCGCCGTCGGCATAACGCGGCTTTACCGACATCAGGCCGCAGCTGTGGATATGATCCGAAGCAACCGTCACGTAGTCATCGCCACGCCCACCGCCAGCGGCAAAACCCTGATTTACAATCTGCCAGTTTTGGAGAATATTCTGAAAGATCCTGATTCAAGGGCTCTCTACCTTTTCCCGTTGAAGGCTCTCGCTCAGGACCAGCTGCGCACCTTTTCGGCGATGATCGAAAAAAGCACCGCCCTCAAAAAAGCAGCGGGGGCCATCTACGACGGCGACACCAGCGCCTGGCACCGCCGTCGCATCCGTGAAAAACCGCCCAACGTGATTCTCACCAATCCGGAAATGCTCCACCTCTCACTGTTACCCCATCATGAAAAATGGGCCGTTTTTTTATCGGGCATCAAGATTGTGGTGATCGATGAGGTCCATACCTATCGGGGCATTATGGGATCTCACATGGCCCAGGTGTTCAGGCGTTTCAGACGGATCTGCACCCATTACGGCGCATATCCTGTATTTGTTTTCAGCTCAGCCACCGTCGCCAATCCGGCGGAACTGGCAGAGGCGCTTACCGGACTCACGGTGACGCCCGTCACCGTAAGTGGCGCCCCCAAAGGAAAAAAGCACATGGTCTTCGTCGAGCCGCTTCATGGGCCTGCCCAGACCGCCATTCTCCTGCTCAAAGCGGCGCTTCACCGAGAGCTTAGAACCATTGTCTACGCCCAGTCCCGAAAGCTCACCGAATTGATCGCCCTCTGGGCCGGAAGTCGCGCGGGGACTTTTGCCGACCTGATCAGTCCTTATAGGGCCGGCTATCTCCCCGAGGAGCGACGGGAGATCGAAGGACGGCTTTCCAGCGGAGAGCTTCTGGCCGTCATCTCCACCAGCGCTCTGGAGCTGGGCATTGACATCGGAGATCTCGATCTCTGTCTACTGGTGGGATATCCCGGAACCATTGTCGCTACGTGGCAGCGAGGGGGACGGGTGGGACGGAGCGGCCAGGATGCGGCAATCATTCTCATCGGTGGAGAGGACGCCCTGGACCAGTATTTCATGCGAAATCCTCTGGAACTGGTGACCCGGGAAGCCGAGGCCGCCGTGATCAACCCTCGAAATCCGGAAATTCTCAAACGCCATCTGCTTTGCGCCGCCGCAGAGCTGCCCCTTGACGTCGACGAAGAAATCATGGGGGAGGGTCCGGTCAAACGGGCTGCGGATGCCCTGGAGGCTGCCGGAGACCTTCTCAGAAGCGGTGACGGAAAGCGGCTTTTCAGTCGACTCAAGGCACCCCACCGTCTGGTGGACTTGAGAGGAACCAGCAGTCGATTGGCCATCGTCTGCGCCCGAACCGGATCCAACAAGGGTGAAATCGACGCTTTCCGCGCCTTTCGAGAAACCCACCCCGGTGCGGTCTATATCCATAACGGCGATACTTTCCTGGTGGAAACCCTCGACATCGACGCCGGCATCGTCAAGATCGCCCCGACCAAGGTGAACTATTATACCCGGGTTCGGGCCAACAAGACGACCGACCTCCTTGAAATTCAAGGGAAACGCACCGTGTGGGGAACCGAAGTCTTCACCGGCCGCTTGAAGGTCACGGACCAGGTGACCGGATATGAAAAGCATCCAATCCACGGCCACGGAAAGCGCACCGTCATTCCCCTGAACTTGCCGCCCCAGATCTTTGAAACTGAAGGACTATGGTTCACCATTCCGGATTGGGTGCAACGAAAGACGGAGACGGAACAGCACCATTTCATGGGCGGCATCCACGCCATCGAGCATGCAGCCATCAGCATCTTTCCCCTCTTGGTTATGACCGACCGAAACGATCTGGGTGGCATTTCGACCCCGCTACACTCCCAGGTCGGGCGAGCGGCCGTCTTTATCTATGACGGTGTGCCGGGAGGAGCCGGACTCAGCCGACAGGCCTTCCGGAAGGTAGAGGCGCTGCTGGACGCGACCCTCAAATCCATTACGGCCTGTGCTTGTGAATCCGGGTGTCCTTCATGCGTCCACTCGCCCAGATGCGGTTCCGGCAACCGCCCCATCGACAAGGCGGGGGCCCGGTTTATTTTGGAAGCGCTTCAGGCCGCCCCCCAATCCCTTTCAAGGCCGGAGCTCTCGGGGCTCTCAAAATCGGTTCACCCCATGGCGGCTGCGGCACAACCCTCATTTCGGGATCGTCCTTCGATCCCGAAACGTTTCGGTGTCTTGGACATCGAAACCCGATTCTCGGCCAAGGAAGTGGGGGGATGGCACCGGGCCGACCAGATGGGTGTCAGCTGTGCCGTACTTTACGATTCGGGGCCAGATCGCTTTTTTGATTATCTGCAGGACCAGATACCGGCTTTGGTGGCACGCATGAAAATGCTTGATCTTGTGATCGGTTTCAATGTCAGTCGTTTTGACTACCGTGTGCTGGGCGGACAGATCGACTTTGATTTTAACATGTTACCCACCCTCGACATTCTGGAGGAGGTGAAGCGGCACCTGGGATATCGGCTGTCATTGAACCATCTGGCGAGCGTGACCCTGGAGACGGAAAAAACCGCCGACGGCCTTCAGGCCTTACGGTGGTGGAAGGAGGGCCGCATCCAGGACATCATCTCTTACTGCCAGATGGATGTTGCGGTCACTCGTGATCTTTACCTTTACGGCAGGGAAAAGGGCTATCTGCTCTTTCAAAACAAGGCCCTCAACATCGTTCGCATCCCGGTCCGCTGGTGAGACGACGAAAATTGATCACAGGTATAAGCACGGCCCGCGCGACGTTCGAATACACGATGCGATTCGTGACGTTGACCCCAAAACGGCCTAAGGCTGAAGCCCTGATGCAGCGGCGCGGCGTCTGAACCTTTTCCCGACATCATCGGCTCCTGAAATCGAGTTGCATACGGCAATAGTGTTGGAGGCACCCCCAAATGAAGCATGTTTTGGTCATCCTGATGATCATAGGCGCTCTGATATTCGGAGCAATGAACTATCATCTCGTTCTACTGGACGACAGCCTGAGGATTTTGAAAAAAACGCAAATGACTCTGGAGAGCACCTTCGTGGACGCCCGGGGCACCAAAAAATTCAAGTTGCTTCTCGATCCGGTTCTAATCCGGGCAGGCTTCAGAAAGCTCCTTAAGGCCAAAGGTATCACCGTTGAACAGACGGAGATTCCCTCAAAATCTCGTCGGAAATAATCCTCTTCTTTTCACGGATCTCCGCGGCACGACGGCCTTCCGCCCTCTTGAACAATCGCAACACGTGAGGGGTGCAGAAGGTTCGTTTAGAAACGACAGCGTCCCCTCCAGACAATTCGATTTTTACGGATCAATCTGGGAGCATGTCATAAAAGTAAAGCATGACGTCCGAACGGGTAACAATCCCAATGATCTCATCGTGTTCGACCACCGGAAGCCGGCCGATGTCGTGCTTCACCATAAGCCGGGCCGCCTGCATAGGACTCTTTCCCGGTTCAATAGTCTTAATGTCTTTGCTCATGAACGCCTTGACCGGCGCCTTCATATCCTTGCTTTTCCGGACTTTCTTGAAATCTCGACGGGAGATGACCCCCACCAAACGGCCGTCTTCCACCACCGGTAATCCGGTGCAACCCTTTTCCATAAGAATCCCGCGGAGGTCGGACATGGGCGCGTCGGCGGATATGGTCGTCACCGGGAACGACATGAGATCGCTGATCTGGACCGAAGCCTGCTGATTGCCTTGAATAAGTTCGGTGATCATCTCCTGAATCGTATCGGGGTTGACAAAATCGACCATCGCTGATCCGGCCCCTGGATGGCCGCCGCCGCCAATACTACGCATGATAGCGCCGATGTTGAGACCATCCGCGCCGCTGCGCCCAATGACGATGGACTTGCCTTTTTTCTGCCCCGTAAAGATGCCGAAGACCGCATCGACATTCAGGATCTCCCGACACATCTGGGCTACCACCGAAAGGCTTCCCACATGGCCCTCAATGTCGATCTTGTGGAACGAGACCTTGTACCCATTGATGTTTTCCCTCGCTTCGGACTTGAGCATCTCAAATAGAACGTTCTTCTGCTTTTCTCCGTAAGCAGGCCGAAGCAGGGATGCGACCACGTTCACGTCAGCTCCCGACTCCATAAGATAGGCTGCGGCCATAACGTCCTCGGGACAGGTAGATGGGAACATGAAGCTTCCCGTATCTTCGTGAAGGCCGGTCAGGAAAAGGGTGGCTTGGATCGGCGTGAGAGGCTTGTTTTCCAATCGCATCTGGCGTACCATCAGAGTGATGTTGGCGCCCATGGCCTCGTGTCGGATCCAGTTGGCACTGATATCGCCCTTATCCGGATGGTGGTCCCAGACAATCACCTCCAGGGCGTCTTTGGCCTTGAGTTTACGAAGGCCGTCCAGCCGATGCCACTGGTTGACGTCCACCACAACGAGGGAACGAACCTTGTCCAGATCGATCTCGTCCACCGTTCGGACGTCGAACAGGTCTTTGTGGATGGAAAGAAAAGACCGAACATTGGGATTGATGTTCCGGGGAATGACCGGTACGGCACCCGGATAGAGAACCGTCCCGGCGATGACCGATGCGAAACCGTCAAAATCGGCATTTTTATGGGTGGTGATGATCTGCATCGGATCACGCTCAAGTCATGCCGGCGGGATCGACCGCGGCAGCCGCTTCCCGCTGCTTGGCAGGGGAATCCTCGGGTGTCGGGGATGGCTTCGTCTGTTGTGGGTCGTCCTCGAAACGCTCCTGCTCCGCCGCCAGTCCCAGTCGCGGATGCTCCGGTGTTTGGGTATCATAGACCAGACGAGCCCGCGGCGTCGTTTCTCCCCGATATCCGATTTGGAGGCGCACCTTTTCGAGTTCGGCTTGGTTGTCGATACTCCGTTTGGCCAGAAGATATCGAAGGTAGATGATCCAGACAAACAGGCCGACAACCACCGTTCCCGCGGCGATGAAGACCCATTTGAACCGGACCAGGGTGTCGACGCTGACCCGTCCGATATAGGTCACCATGTTGGGAAGCACCCAGTACATGAACACCGCCAGGAGCAAGAGAAATCCGATGGTGAAGATATTAAAACTGCTGATGGTAGCCACGATCTTCTCGAATTCCGATTCATACTGGCCGATTTTGCCGTTCGCGGATTTTGACCGCGCCACCTCCTCGCCGTAAAAAAGCGATACGTAGGCCTTGACCACAAAGGCGAAAAGCATGATCACACCAATAGGGATGCCTACCGCGGCGGTAAACCATGCACGGAACGGAAAGGACTGCTCCCGTACCTCCAATTTTTTTTCATACTGGTCAAGCGGTCCGAAAGTCTTTTCAAAATAGTACTTGTTAAAGTCGCTCAGGCTCTTGCCGTCGGCCTCATGGATGACGTTACCGTTACCGTCGATGATCTGCAGCCATGCCTTCCGTCCAGAGTTCATTGCGGCGACAGCAAAGATCTCAAGCTCAATGAGGAAAAGCACGACGGCGATGATGATAAAAACAGTCTTGTGTTCTTTGAGTAAAGATGTAATACTTTTTTGATCAATCATTTGTATTTCCTGGCTGTATTTCCCGGTTGTGTTCCCTCGAACCGGATGTTCAGGCATGCGCCTGTGTTTCACTTTCGGGCTTGCAAACAAAAACATAACAACGATTTTGACGTTCGCACATCTTTTGGAAGACTTCAGTGCCTGCTTTCCCTCAGGCGGAACACCCCCCAGGGTCAAGGCCTTTCAAAAACCGCGTGGCATCACGAAACCGTCGACAGCAGGTCAGCCCCGGGCAAAGCCCTTATCGATGACGGCGTCAAAACGATTATAGCCTCATTAACACAGAGACTCATCGAAATTCAAGGCGTAAAGCAAGGAGAGAAAATTCCATATGAAAGAATTTCGCCAAATGGCAAGGGAGAGGATGAAGGGCTATTGTCGGGTTTGTCCGGTCTGCAACGGGCGCGCCTGTGCCGGAGAGGTCCCGGGCATGGGCGGCATCGGCACGGGAAGCGCTTTCATGAACAACCTGAGCGCGCTTGCCGCCTTCAGGTTGAACATGAAAACCCTTCACGATGTTACAAAACCGGATACCAGCGTCAATCTTTTCGGCAAAAGGTTGGCCCTCCCGGTCCTGGCGGCGCCCATCGGAGGCGTCTCCTTTAACATGGGCGGGAAGGTTACCGAAGAGGATTACATCCGAGCGATATTGGAGGGGTGTGCCGGAAAAGATACCCTCGGCTGTGTCGGCGACGGCGTCCCCGCATTCATACATGAGGCGGGATACGCTGCGATCCGTGAACTGAACGGAGCGGGGATCCCCTTCATCAAACCCTGGGAAGAGGCGGAGCTGTTCGAGAAGCTCGAAAAAGCCGCTGATACCGGCACCGATCTCGTTGGAATGGACATCGATGCGGCGGGTCTCGTCACGTTGAAACTAATGGGACGCCCGGTCACACCAAAGTCAGCGGAGAAACTCAGGGCGATCATCGATAAAACGACCATGAAATTTATCCTTAAGGGAATCATGACGCCCGATGAAGCTCGCCTTGCCGTAGATGTCGGCGCCGATGGGATCGTGGTATCCAACCATGGTGGAAGAGTGCTGGATCACACCCCCGGCGTGGCGGAGGTGCTCACCGGCGTCGCCGAGACCGTCAAGGGGGATATCACGGTAATCGCCGACGGGGGTGTGCGCACCGGCGGCGATGTTCTCAAGATGCTGGCCTTGGGCGCCGATGCCGTCATGATCGGACGCCCCTTTTGCATTGCCGCGGTCGGGGGCCTCAAACCCGGCGTCGAGGCATTCATTGACCAGATTCATTCGGAACTCGTCTCTGCCATGATCCTCACAGGAACAGCCTCGGCAGCGGCGGTTGACCCGGCCGTTTTGTATGAATTTTCCTGAAGGGGGATCGCCCGCATCATGGACCAAAAAGTCGTAATAACCGTTCTGGGCCAGGATCGCCCCGGCATTATCGCCAGAATAAGCCGGGTTCTGTTCGAGCAGGACTGCAATGTGGAAAATGTCAGCCAAACGATCCTTCAATCTGAATTCTCGGGCATCTTCATCGTGTCGATACCCGAAACCCTGGCCATGGATGCGCTCTACAGTCACCTGATCGACCAGACGGAGAACCTCGGCCTCCACGTGTATATCAAGGATCTCAAACCGACAGAACCGAACGCGGCCGTTCCGCCCGGCGACCCGTTTGTTATCACCACCCAGGGTCCAGATCGAAAAGGTCTTGTCGCCGCCGTTACCGCAATTATCGCCGAACACGGGGTCAATGTAACCAACCTTCAGGCCGTGTTCAAAGGCGGTGATGACCCGACGAAAAATATCATGATCTATGAAGTGTGCATCCCTGTAGAAACGGATCGGGCAGCGATGACAGCTCAGCTGACCCGTAAAGCCGCCGAACTGGGCCTCCATATCAGCATTCAGCATCGGCGGATCTTCGAAACCATCAATCGAATCTGAGGATTTCTTGTTTGAATTCCAGTCTATTTCTGGTATGAAAATGAGTGGTTAGAATTCAGATCCAGCCATCGAATGAAAGACGGCGAGAGATCTGAATTTATGGCCGTCTTTCCGCAGCAGACTGTTTCACTGCAATGCGGACACAAGCCGGCCCTTATCTGGAGCAGTGGTATGAGTGAAACCGACGGTATCCACAGTAACGAGAAATGGCAGGAGGTCAAAGCCCAACGGGTGCGGATCAAGCTGGCCGATGGCACCATTTTCCGAGGCAAGATCAATCTGAACAGCGAGGCCGTTCCCGCGGATCGGATGAGCGACTTTTTCCTTAAGGGGGTCAGTCCGTTTATTATCCTTTTCGATGTGAGCGCACAAGGCAGGAACTCCTTTTTTATCCTCAACAAAAGCCATATCGTCTGGATAGCCCCCGATGACTGAGGCCGTCGGGCATTCAACCGCTTCGACACACTTTTCGAAACAGGCTTGACGCATTCGTAAAAAGTCAATTTCCAGGCGGCCTTGCAAGAAGTTGAAATCAAGACTTGCGAATCCTGAAGAATTCAGTGCGCCTGAAGTACGCCACTGTGACAAGGGATACATGCAAGGCAGATATCGGACTTTTTGCGGGACCGTCAGACTTGCTTGAGGGTCCTAATGAAAAAAAAAATACTACTGGCCGTGGATGAATCCAGACATGCCAAAAATGCGATTCGATATGTCATCGATATCGCGCCTCGGGTCAACCAACTCACCTATACCCTTTTCCATGTTCAGCCCCAGATCTCCCAATTTCTTCATGACGAGGCCAGAATCAACGTAAGAGCCCAATCGGCCATTGAAAAAATCAAGATGAAAAACGCTAAAAGCGCTCTTGCTCTGCTGGAAAAGTATAAAAATTTCATGGTGGATGAAGGCGTCGATGAAAATCATATCGAGATCAAGACCGATCCCCGTAACCTCGGGCTTGCCAAGGACATTATCGAGTTTGCCCAAAAGAAGCATTACGACGCCGTGGTCGTGGGACGTCGCGGCCTCACCAAAATGCAGGAAGTCTTCATGGGCAGCCTGACCACCAAGCTCGTCGAGCATTCCCAGGTCATTCCGCTCTGGATCGTGGACGGCAAGGTGACCTCCCGCCGCGTCCTGGTGGCGGTCGACGGCTCCGAGAGCGCGTTCCGGGCGGTGGATCACGTAAGCTTCATCTTTCGGAACAATCCCCACGCCATCATCACCCTCTTCCATGTCACGCCGAGACTCAAGGATTATTGCCAGCTCGACTATATCACCGATGAGGATGATCTGGAATCCTCTGTCCTCCAGAGCGACAAGAAATGCATTGATCGCTTTCTGGCCGTCGTCGAGAAGAAGTTCACCGACGCCGGCATTTCCCAGGAGCAGGTCATAGTCCGGCAGACCAAACCCCGTTTCAGCATCGGCGACGCCATTTTGGAGGAGATTCAAAAGGGGGACTACGGCACCGTGGTCATCGGCCGGCGCGGCGCCGATCGCGCCTTCTATATGGGAAGGGTTTCCACCCATGTTCTGTCCAAGACCTCCCGACGGGCGGTATGGCTCGTGTCATGACCGATAACGTCCATCCTGAAAACGACGTCCGTTTTTCTCAAAAGGGGGTTTCGCCGAGCAAGTCCAGGCGGAAGCGGGAAATGACCGAGCTTCAGAAGCTCGGTGAACGCCTTGTGGTGCTATCGAGCCAACAAATCGATCGAATGGCGCTGCCTCCGGAGCTTCGTGAGGCAGTGATTTTTGCCGGCACCCTGACCCACCACGGGGCGCGGCGACGACAGATGCAGCGGATTGGAGTGCTGATGCGAGAGGTGGACGCCGATTCTATTCGGGAAGGATTGGACCGGTTGGATCAGCGTTGTTACGATGATATCCTTCGTTTCAAAGATGCCGAATCCTGGCGGGAACGGCTGCTCGCGGAAGGCGACGCTGCGCTGACAGCCATGGCGACAGCGTTCCCATCAATCGACCGCCGGCGAGTCCGGCAGATGGTGCGAAACGCCGAAGCAGCCGGGCACCCTTTGGTCAGGACACGGGCGTCAAAACAGCTCTTCCGATACATTAGAAGGTTGTTGACCGAGGCATCGGAGCCCCCATCATGAAGACCGAGGACTCCTTTAAAAAAACCGAGCCCCGACTATTTGTGTACCGGTTGTCCGGTGACTGGACCGTTCTGGCCGGCCGATCGGATACGGACAACGATACCCTCAGCATCAAATTGGCTGCCCCCAACGACTGGTGGTTTCATGTGAGGGGGGTTCCCGGCAGTCATGTCGTGTTGCGGGCCAAGATCGATCGCGAGCCGGACCGCGAGGCCCTGCGACAGGCGGCCGCCATTGCCGCCTACCACAGCAAGGCCCGAAACACCGGCATTGTACCCGTGGCCTGCACCCAGGCTCGGCATGTCTCCAAACCCAGGGGCGCCAAGCCGGGAACCGTCCAGATCCGGAAAGAAATCATCCTCAAGGTGCGACCTGCCCTTCCCCCCGTGGACGGCAACGACTGACGCCTTTTACCGGCATGGAAATGAAGACCCCTAACGCTCTCTGCCCTAAATGCCGCATTCACCCCTGACAACCCAAAACAATATTAAATTAAGGTCTATGTGATGTTAACCCAAAGAGAGATCCTTTCCACGATTGAAATGCTCCGAAACGAGCATCTGGATGTACGCACCGTGACCCTGGGCATCAACCTGTTCGACTGTGCCGGACACAATCTCGCGGGATTCAAATGGAAAATCCGCGACCGTATTCTCGGCCTTGCGGAGAACCTGGTCGAGACCTGCAACGAGGTAGGCAACAAATACGGTATCCCCGTGGTCAACAAACGGATCTCCATCAGCCCAATGGCAGCGGTCGGCGCGGCTTTTTCAGCCGGGGAGTTGGTGGAGATCGCCCACACCCTCAACCAGATCGCCCGGGAGGTCGACGTGGACTTCATCGGCGGATTCTCCGCGCTGGTCGAAAAAGGCATCGCCAAGGGCGACCGGTCCCTCATTACCGCCATTCCCCAAGCCCTGACCGAAACCGACCGCGTCTGTGCGTCCATCAACGTGGCATCCTCCAAGGCCGGCATCAATATGGACGCCGTGCTTCTCATGGGTCAGACCATCAAAAAGGCCGCAGAAATGACCGCAGCTAAGGATGGGCTCGCCTGCGCCAAGCTCTGCGTATTCGCTAACATCCCCCAGGACGTGCCTTTCATGGCGGGCGCCTATCTGGGTATCGGAGAGCCGGACGCGGTTATCAACGTTGGGGTCAGCGGACCCGGCGTCGTCAAAAAAGCCATTGACCGAGCCCTAACGACCCGTCCGGACATGCCCCTGGGCCTGATCTCCGAAGAGATTAAGCGAACCGCCTACAAGGTCACGCGAATCGGAGAGCTGATCGGTCGGGAGGTGGCCGACCAGTTGGGCACCCAGTTCGGCGTGGTCGACCTCTCCCTGGCACCGACCCCCAACGTTGGGGACAGTGTGGGTGAGATTTTCCAGAGCCTGGGCTTGCTCAGTATCGGCGTCCCCGGCACCACGGCGGCACTGGCCCTCCTGAACGATGCGGTCAAGAAAGGCGGCGCGTTCGCCAGTTCTTCCGTAGGCGGCATGAGCGGGGCGTTCATACCGGTCAGTGAGGATCTCAACATTTCCAAAGCGGCCGAGGAGGGCCACCTCTCCATCGAAAAACTGGAGGCCATCACCAGCGTCTGTTCCGTCGGGCTCGACATGATCGCAATTCCGGGGGATACCAGCGAAGACACCATTGCCGCCATCATAGCCGACGAAATGGCCATCGGCGTCATCAACAAAAAAACCACGGCCACCCGCCTGATTCCAGTCCCCGGAAAGAAGGCCGGAGAGCGTGCCTGTTTCGGAGGACTGCTGGGAGAGTCGATCATTATGCCGGTGCAAAACATTCCCGGGCCCAATACCTTTATCCGTCACGGCGGCCGCATCCCCGCGCCGATTCAAAGCCTGACCAATTGAAGTTCAACAAAAATCGCCTCCCGTCAGCGGAATTGGAGCAAATGATGATCGTTCCCTCAAAACACGAATGTTTCAGATTGATTCATGCAATCGGAACCCTTGACCATATCGTGACCCACTCCATCCAGGTCTGCCGGGTGGCCCTGTTGATCGCCGACAGGCTCCAAGGCCATGCCGGCTGCCTCAATCGGAGCCTCATCCTTGCCGGAGCACTGCTCCACGACATCACCAAGACCCGAAGTCTCACCACCGGCGAGCGCCATGCGGAAAGCGGCGGCATCTATCTTTCGGAAATGGGGTTCCCGGAAGTAGGGGTTGTCGTACGCCAGCACGTTCGTCTGGAAACCTTTCGCCAGACCGGACCCGTTTCAGAGGCCGAGATCGTCAACTACGCTGACAAGCGGGTCATCCATGATCGAATCGCTCCCCTGAACGAACGAATGGTCTACATCTTGGAGCGTTACGGAAGAACGCCCGAACTGCGGGACCGGCTGAAAATCATCTGGGAAGAAACCGTGAACCTGGAGGAGAAGCTCTTCCAGCTGCTCCCCTTTCTCCCGTCGACGTTGGCGGAACATCTTTCCGACGAGGGTCGGGACCGGGAGCTGGAGGAATATGGACAAACGATTTTGATGTATTGACCCTCTGGGGATAATCTGCTATTTCCCATGCACACCCTCTCACCGATCACACCAACAAAAGGAGCCATCCTCATGGATCAGGTCAAAGCGATTCTTCTTGCCGTGCTGAACGCATTCTTAAATTTCATTCTGGCCCGGAAAAACATTGGGATCTATTTCTGTTTCGCCGCCCTCTACGTGATCCTCTCCGGCATGGTCGCTTTTGGAATTCTCGTGCTCACGATCCTCCAAGGCATCGTGCTGATCATATTGATCCAACCCAACGCCGCCATCAAGAATCTCTGTCACCGTTTGACGGTCTACATTTACAGAATGCTACGCTATATCGTCCTTTGCGAAGCCCGGAAACCCTACCCCTTCGGCCCGGTTCCTCAAGAAATCGAACCCGCCGATGAGGTGGATCTGAGGATCGGCATCCCGAAAACGAATGTTTTTAACCGGAAAGATTCCTCCAAGCCGTCTGCCGGCGCGCACCCTGACGCCTCCCAAGGCGATGTGCGGGGCGGCGAAGCTTCGGACCCGTCGGCCGATTCGATTCCCATGGGATACGACGAAGAGAAGGGGAAAAAATAGGATCTTCAGGCAAGAGGACTTATCGAGGGGGCCGATCATCGGCCATCCGGCCGAATACCAGCTTGCCCGGCCATACCCGTTCGACGAAAACAGGAACGATGCGATTTTTCAGGCCGTCGCCCCCTTCCAGCATCACCTTCAGATAATTTGAGCTGACGCCTTTTAACAACCCTGTTTCGGCATCTCGCTCGTTTTCCACCAGAACGGGAACGATTCGTCCCAGAAAACGTCGATAAAACGCCTTCCGCTTGACGCTCCCCAAATCCCGCATACGACGACACCGATCCTTGATCACATCGATGGGCACTGGATCTGGATAACGAGCGGCAGGAGTGCCTTTTCTCGGCGAGAAGGGAAAAACATGGAGATAACTGATGGGCAGGTTTTTCACCGCCTCATAGGTATGTAAGAAGGCCGCATCGCTCTCACCCGGGAATCCGACAAGAACATCCGCACCGATGGTCGCGTGGGGAATTTTATCGTGAATTTCCATGACAACTCCCTCGAATGACTCCCGGGTATAGGGGCGATGCATGCGACCGAGTATGCCGTCGTCCCCACTCTGGAGAGGAACGTGAAAATGGGGGCAGAAACGCTCGGAAGCAGCCACGCAGTCCATAAGCTCCGCAGTGAGTTCGAGGGGCTCGATGGAGCTCAACCTGACCCGATCGATGACAGCCTCCTCGTCAATTCGCCGGAGCAGCGTCGGGAGATTCGCTGGCGGCTCAAGATCTCGCCCGTAACAGCCCAGATGGATGCCGGAGAGGACGACCTCACGGTATCCTGCCGTCGCAAGCCTCGAAATGTTCTCCATCACTTCCGAAACCGACATGCTTCGACTGCGGCCACGGGCATAGGGCACAATGCAGTACGTGCAAAAAGCGTCGCAGCCGTCCTGGATCTTCAGGGAAGGCCGGGTGCGGTCGCCATTGGGAACAGCCGGCATCCGATCGAACCCCCGTGCGTCCAAAACCTCGCCTTTGATAACCATGGGCGTGAGGTTTTTCAGCGCCCGAATCTCAGGCGCCGGATCCAGATCCGTCTCGAAACGAAAGGGCGCCGAGGCTTCCTTGAGATGGAGGTCCACAATTTCAACGATGCGATGCTTGTCGCCGTGACCTACGATGAAATCGATCCCTTCGATTTTCTCGAGATCCTCGGTTTCTGTTTGGGCGTAACAGCCCGTCACGACAATACAGGCGTCGGGATTGGCTCGAATGGCCTGGCGAACGGCCTGGCGCGACTGCATGGAAGCTTTTCCCGTCACGGTGCACGTGTTGATGATGCAAAGTCCCGCCGGCCAGTCCTCTGGAGCCGGCCACCAGTCGGCCTCCCTGAGGGCAACCCCCAGGGATTCGGATTCGCATTGGTTGACCTTGCAACCCAAGGTAATGATCTTAAACGATTTCAACGGCACCTCTCAATCCATCCGCCCCCCAAAACCTCGCTCTCTCTATAGAAGACCGCTCCTTGCCCGGGGGTTACAGCCGGTTCAGGCGTGTCGAAAAGAAGCATCCCCCCGCCGCTTTCATCCGGCTCGAACTTCGCCGAAACCGCCTGATGCCGATATCGAATCCGAACCATCACGCGAACTCCCTCCAAAGAAGGGGGGCGTCCAATCCATCGGACGTCGGAAAGGCGGCACCGAGAGACCGGCAGATCGGCCTTGAAACCTACCACCAGACGATTCTCCCAAGGATTTATATCGATCACGTAATAAGGCTCCGAGGCCGGGCAGTTGATGCCGCGACGCTGACCCACCGTAAACTGATAAAGCCCCGAATGGGTTCCGATGATCCGGCCGTGCACATCCGTAATCGGCCCCGAGCGGGGATCGATCCCACCCCGCTCTACCAGAAATTTTTGGCAGGATCCCTTGATGAAACAGACATCCTGGCTTTCGCGCCCCTCGACCGGTGCCAACCCTCTTTCAGCCCCTAAGCGCCGCACCACCGCTTTGGTCATGCTCCCCAAAGGGAAAAGGGCACGGGACAGCTGAACCTGGGACAGGAACGCCAGAAAATAGGATTGATCCTTTCGGCCGTCCTTGCCCTTGAACAAGCGACATGTCCCGTCCGAATATCTATGGATTCTGGCGTAATGGCCCGTAGCCAGCCAATCGGCGCCCATCCGTCGTGTAACCGTCATGACGGCGCCAAACTTGATGTCGGGGTTGCAGACAAGGCACGGGTTGGGAGTTTTCCCGTTTTTGTAAGTCGCGACAAAATAGTCAACCACGCTCCGGCGAAACAGACTGCTGACGTCCACGATTTCCAGAGGGATGTTTAGTTGTTGAGCCACCCCTTGAACCTGTTCCCTGGAAAGATCTTGATATCCGGTGAAAAAGTGAACGCCCAAAAGGTGATGGCCACGCTCTTTGAGAAGACTTGCCGCCACGAGGGAGTCGATTCCACCGCTTATGGCAATGACTGTCTTCGGTTTCATTCAAAAAACATCTTGTTGGTGGGGCGTATTCTCATCGCTCGGGTAGGGCAGGCAGTGATGCACAGTTCGCAGACGCTGCATTTTTGTTCTTCAAACCCAACACGCATCTCCGGACGCTGAATATGGAGTGCGCCCGTGGGACAAACCGCCGTACATGCCCCGCAATGGGTGCAACGCTCCTCCAGCCGCTTGACCTCCTGGTCGGCGTTGGTGACCTTGACGCCCTGATCTTTCAGAAACCCCACGCCGGACTTGAAATTCTTTTTCTCGCCATAGAGCTCGAGCACCAGTATGCCTTCCTTACGGGGAAGGACCTGGGCATTCAGAATATTGAACATAAGATCGTAGTCCTTGACCAAGTGGCAGACGATGGGCTTATGGGCGACCTCTCGTGGAAAACGAAGAATCAGTATCTTGGAATACATGAAAGACCTCCGAAAGTACTTTATTTTTAATTCAAAACAGTATACGATAATCTCAACGCAAGCTCATGTCAATCGAAACCTGATAGACACAACCGCCACGGCATTCCAATGAATCCATGAATCGATTCGCATACCTGACCACAGGCCTTGCCATCAAGACCCTTTCCAGTCTCTCCAAGGCCAATATCCATGTTCACGGCACGGAAAATATTCCCAAAGGATCGATCATCTTCACGGTGAACCACTTTACCCGCATTGAAACCATGATCCTCCCCAGCTACATTTACAAACTCACGGGAGGTGTTCCCGTCTGGTCACTGGCGGATGCTACACTATTCAAGGGAGGGTTCAAGACCTACCTGGACTATGTGGGGGCTATTTCGACCCGTGATCCCGACCGGGACCGTCTGATCGTCAAAACCCTGCTCAAGGGGGATGCCGCCTGGATCATCTATCCAGAAGGCCGGATGGTCAAGAACAAGAAGATCATTCACCGGGGCCGCTACATGATTCTGAGCGAGACAGGAAAATACCGACCCCATACCGGAGCCGCAACCCTCGCGCTCCGCACCGAATTCTACCGCCGGCGCATGGGGAAAATAAGCAGGACATCCCTCGAAGAGGCCCATCGCCTGATGTCGCTCTTCGAAATCGACGCCCTTGCGCAATTGATGGAACGACGGACCTACATCGTTCCCGTCAATATCACCTATTACCCCTTGAGAGCCCATGAAAACCTGCTCAGCAAGCTGGCCGTGACCCTGGTGGAGAACTTGGGCGATCGGGCCGTGGAAGAATTGATGACCGAAGGTTCCATGCTCCTTTCGGGTGTGGACGTCGACATCCGGTTCGGGGCCCCTATCGATGTCGGCACCTATCTCGATTATCCCATCGTTCAACGGGATATAGAAACACCGGGTTACATCAGCTTCGACAATCCTATTCCTTCCGCAAAGATTCTCAGGAAATCGGCCGCAAAAATCATGCAACGCTACATGAAAACCATCTACCGGATGACCACCGTTAACCACGACCATCTGGCAGCCTCAATCCTGCGGCACATCCCTTTTCGGCGAATCCATATTGACGATCTGAAGCGCCGGCTGTTTCTCGCGACGCAGCTCAATCTGAAAACCCTGGAAATCTTCTTTCACCACAGCTTTGAAACCGATCAGATCCATATCCTTACCGACGATCGATACGGTAAGTTCGGCGACTTTCTCTCCATCGCCCTCGAGAAAGGTGTTATCGTCCGGCAAGGTTCCTACCTCATCAAGAAGAAACCCTTTTTGACCCCTATCTTAAATTTTCATCAGATTCGCATCGGCAACCCGGTTGCCGTGATGGCCAACGAAGTGGAGCCTCTGGAACTGCTGCAGCGCAAAATACGGCGCATCGCCTTTTTTCCGGAATTCTGGATCAAGCGCCGTACGGCAACATATCTGATCAGACAGGCCGAGGAAATCTACAACCGGGATTATGAAACCTTTTTCGTGGACGGCGAATCGCGTCCTAAAGAGGTCGGCATGCCCTACCTGGTCAGAGGAAAAGGCAGGGGGATCGGCGTTCTTCTGATTCACGGATACATGTCGGCCCCCATTGAAATGGCGGAGCTCGCCAGGTATCTCGGCAACAAAGGCATAACGGTCTATGTCCCGCGCCTCAAGGGTCACGGCACCTCCCCCGATGATCTGGCGACGCGCACTTACTCGGACTGGCTTGACACCATCGATGCGGGCTTTGCCGTCATCCGCAGTTTGTGCAAACGGGTGGTTGTCGGTGGATTCTCCACCGGTGCCGCCCTGGCCCTGGATCTGGTGTCGCGTAACGAGGGGGTTCAGGGGGTTTTTGCCGTCTGCCCTCCCCGAAGGCTCCAGGATCCCTCCATGAAGAAAAACATGGCCATAGACTTCTGGAACCTGCTGGTGAAAAGGGTTCGGGGTAACATGGATCGGGATAAGGAATTCATCGAGAATCTCTCGGAGAACCCCTTTACCAACTACCGCCGAAATCCGGTTTCGGGGATCCGCGAAATCGAGTGGTTCATGGAGCGTCTGGACCAGAAGCTGCCTGCCATCCGTATTCCGAGCCTCGTAATCCATTCCAACCGGGACCCTGTCGCCTTCCCCGGTGAATCAAAACGGATCTTCGATCTCATCGGCTCCGAAAACAAGGCTTATATCCTGTTCAACCTCAACCGGCATGGCATCCTGTCCGGCGACGGCGCCCATCGAATTCATCGGGTCATCGGAGACTTCATAGCGGATCTCACAGTGGGAGAGTTCTTTTGATCAGAACCATTCAAGCCGCTTCACAGGCGCGGAGGACAATACCCGACGGCAGGGCTTCTCCGAAAATTGTATTAATTTCATGATGTTTCATGGATACGACTTCTCTGAGGGGCCGGAGATCTTCCTCTGAAGCCCCGCTCCGAACAAGAGCATCGATCACCAGACGGGTCGTCCTGTCGTCCACGTCCCGCATCCGGTCCCCGGTCTTACGGGCCATCTGTGCCGCCGCAAGGAGTGCAGGCCGGGGATCCTGCCAGCCCCGATCCAATACCCCGGAAATCCAGCGGGCGGCCTCGTCCGGAGGGATGACACGGTCGACGGGACCGTAGAGAAGATCCCGGGCCCCTATCCGCGAAAGAGACCAGAAATGCTGGGGCATCGTCTTCCGGTCGTCCAACTCGGAAATCAATTTACGACCCCATTTAATTTTGTCCTTGACGAGCAGAAGCTCCATGTTCGCGACGGCCATCCAAATCTCCAGGGATTCCTGAGGGGCCATTTTGATCCGAAAGTCCTTTTTCGGAAACATCACCGGCGTCAAATCCTGGATGAACTGACGTTGCTGGCCCGGCTTGAGGCCGCCGGCCACCCGCCGCCACATGATCCACCATTCGGACCGAACCTGCGGATTGTTTCCGTGAATGGGGCCGTTCTTGTAAATTTTCCAGAGTTTCTTGATGCGATGTTCGTCAAAGCCATCCCCTATTCCCGGCCTGAGACAATAGCCCACAAGATTGAGCCAACGGCTCTCCGCCAGGTGCCTGACGCCCCGGACGGGAACTTGGCCAAGCAGCGCATCTGCCATCTTCCGGATAAGCGACAGGGGCCATTGCTCCCTGGGTCGATCCACTAAGGCAGAGATATCCTTGACCAGAGCGGTCAGTTCTCCGGGGGCGGCATCGCCTGAAAATGCGCTCTCGATCTTTCGGCACACCGCATACACAATCGATTCGTCGAAAACCTCCGCCTCCGACACGTCGGAGAGGGGTTCCACATCCCGCAACTGAAATCGAAGCTGCCATCGATGATCGCTGATCCGGGACCAGCACCAGATACCCAAGGTCCCAATCTCGGTGTACTCCGCCTCGATTTCGACCGGAATCGACTTTGCCACGCCCTTTTTGCCGAACTGGACGACGGTCCGGAGCGGCGGGAGGGGCGTCAACGTGTCGTCCACCAAGACGAGATCTCCTGCCGCGTCTCCGGAGCGAAAGCTTGAGCTGAATATTTCGAAACTGACCGGTTGGTTGGCCAACACCTCAAAGGTTCGATCCTCCAGAATAATACGGCTTCCTTCGTCCAACCCCCGCTCGACAATGCAGACCGCTTCCTGTCGAGCCGAATCCGTCCGCACCCCCATGTAATAGGAGCGAGCACTCCCGCTTCCCACCCGAACCCCGCGGCCAACCTTGACCAGTCCGTAATAGGCCGCACCCAGGGCGACGGCCGTATCGGGATTGGGATTCGTGAGCACCCGAGGCAGTTCGGTATCGGATATCCCAAACCAATGGCGTAAAGCTTCCCGAATGCGCTCCTGGATCACCGGTGCCTTAAGTGATCCGCCGTTGAACAGGATCAGGTCCGGCGCCGGGCTGTTTCGGCCGAGGGCTTTCAGGACGTCCTCACCGTGATGCTCCAAAAACCAGCCCATATGGCGAGTGACTGCCGGTTCGGGCTCATAAGGCAGACCAAACTCGGTGATTCCCTTCCGGAAAAGCGTCTTTCGTTTATCCGTTCGATCCACGACCGGGAAAAATCCATCCAAAACAATGCGTTCGACCTCCTTTCGGTCAAGCTCGGCCGTAAGGGCGTCTCCGATGATTCTTTGGCCCTTCCCCATAAGGGTGATCTTCCGTGATTCCCCGAGGCCGTCCAGAAGCATCTCCTTGGCCTGGCGGCATTGGTGACAGAGCATCTTCCACCGATCGCCCGTAAGCGACCCCTTGGTTTTCTTACGGAAGAGCACCTCCTCCGCGTGTCGCGCCAGAGCCAGATCGATGTTGTCGCCGCCAAGGATCAGATGATCCCCTACGGCAATCCTTTCAAACCGGGGGCTCCCATCGACCTCTCTCAGGGTAATGAGGGTGAAGTCGGTTGTTCCGCCGCCGACATCGCATACCAAAATCAATTCATCGGGTCTGACATAATCATCCCAGTCCCTTTCGTGCCGCGTCAGCCAGCTGTAAAAAGCCGCCAACGGCTCCTCGAGGAGCGTTACCGGACCGAATCCCGCCAAGGCCGCAGCCTCCAAGGTCATATCCCGCGCCACCTCGTCGAAAGAAGCAGGAACGGTGACGGTGACAATCTGGTTCTCCATGTACAGCTCGACATCCTCCCCTACGGCGTGATTCCAGGCGTTCCGGATGTGCCTCAAAAAATAGGCCGTCGCCACTACAGGGGAGACCTTGTTCACATCCCCTCCGGCACCCCAGGGCAGAATCTTGGCGTGCCGGTCCGCCTTGTCGTGGCAAAGCCAGCTTTTCGCCGAAGAAACCAAGCGAGCCGGCACTGTAGCGCCGTGGTCCCGGGAAAAGGCCCCCACAAAATTGTCATCATCGGCTTTCCAAGGAATGGTGATGGCCGATTTGGAAATATCGTACTCGCCAGGGATGTACAAAAAGGAGGGGAGCACCGGGAGCCTCGAAAATTCTCCGGCACCGGTCAACTGGGGAATCTGAAAAAGCCGGATTCCCGATGAATCGCCGGTCTCCGCCTCCAGGTCCACGTAAGACACTGCGGAATTGGTGGTTCCCAGATCTATGCCAATGATATATCGTTTGTCGTTAACGTCCAAAAGGGTCTCTCTTCTTGAGGCCTGTCCGAGACATGCCCTTTTTGCCCGATTTCCGCGCTGAATAAAAATTCACCCATCGAAAAATACACCGAGAATTCCCGCAGTCAACTTTTCCATCCGTATTGACTTGAACAAAAATGGCTCGTTTCAAACCGGCCCTGAATGTGGAAGGACAGTCCAGGCGAAAACGCCAGTCTGTCATGATCCGTTGATGCATAAATATTCAGTATACTACTTCCACTACTGTTTTTTGTCAAAAAATATCCGATGATTTTCTCCCCGAAGTTTTGTGTTGCATTCCATCTCCCTGCCATTATACTATTAATAAAGAAGTCGATTTTCCTTTTATTTTCCTTAGATTGCGTACATCTGCCGTTTCGGCGACGGCAGGGTGATCCTTAAAAACCATCCGGATAAGGGAATCTCTGATCGCCCCTCTCCCCATCCGCCAGACACAGGAGGACATCATGGCGAGTACAGGCAACAACACGCTCCGACATCATCTCACAGCGGTCAAAGAGGGAAACCGCCGTTTCGAAAACGCCTTCCAGGGCGTCGCCCGAATGATATTGGACAGTGAAATCAAGAAAGTCGTGGTCAACGGCAAAACGACATATGATTTCACTCTCTTCAGAACTGGCAAAAAGCATGTCATCGGCATGTACGATGAAATCAACAGTTTTGTCTCCTTTGTCAAGGATGCCGCCGAAGGCGGGTCCTCAAAGGAGATGGCATATGTCCTGGTAGGGGAGCCGGGCAACGGGAAGACCTTCCTGGTCGATTTTGTCTGCGCAAAATACCGTGAATTCCTTTCCAAACCTGAAAACCGCAAATACACCTTCCGTTTCATGAACGTGGATCAAATCGGAAACTACGGCCGAATCAAGATCATCGAATCCCAGACTTATGAAGACCCCCTCATTCTGGGGATGAACCTCTTTGACGACCCAAACGAAAGCCGGGCTTTTCTATCGCGAGAGATCGGTTTTTCGGATGACGAGGTCGAAACGCTCTACGACAATTACCGCCCCATGGGCGCCTGCAGCGGATACATCTGGAACGACATCCGTAATTATTGCGAAGGCGACCTGGAACGGATGCTCGATTTCGTTCAGATCATCCCCGTCCCTCTGGTAGAGAGCCTTGGAACCATTACCGGCAAATATCCTGCCAAGGATAAAATCACCTCATCGGCGGTGGATCTCCTGGGGGAGGAGTCGATCCAGCGCCTCCTGCACATCACCGACACCAACAACCCCTACCGATTCGACCTGCGCAGGGGTGCGCTGGCCCGGGTTGCGGGCGGCGGGATCCATTTCAGTGATGAGATCTACAAGAACAAGAAAGACCTGGTCCAGGTCTATCTGGGAGTCATCCAAAATCGCAATATCGAGATCGACGGCTACAAATGGCCCATCGACACCCTCATCATTGCTACCAGCAACAACTCCGAGTTCAACCGGTTCCTAGCGGAGAAGGAGGAGGCCCCCATCGTCGATCGGTGCCGCATTTGCTATGTCTCCCACAATACCAACTACAAACTCCAGAGCGAACTGACCGCCTATTCCATCGGTAGCGAAGCCAGAACCACCTTGAGCCGCGAATCCCTCCACCAGGACCCCAACCTCAACTACGCCACATCGGTGGCTGTCGTCCTCAGCCGATTGCCCCGGTCAGAAAAGCTGACCCCCATCGAGACGATGAAGCTGGCAGCAGGAGAGGTGGCCGGAGAGAAGAGCATCAAGGCTCTCGCCGAGGTCATCGACACCCTCAACCAGGACCCGGACATCATCAAACGGTTCGGTCAGAAGGGCCTTGGTCAGCGGAACCTCGGCCGGGCGCTCCAGCTTCTCATCGAGAGCTCGGAAACCAACGAAGGCCACTGCATGTTCGCCTATGACATCTTCAAGTGCCTGGAGCGCATCATCCTCGATTACGTACCGGACGCCAACGACCGGGCCAAGTTTCTGGAGGACCTCAAAATCGCCAAGGGACTATACCGCGAACGGATCATGACAGAGATGTTCAATGCCTATATGGACGAACCCATGGCTATCCGCAAGGACGTCATGAACTACGTTAACATGATCATCGGCATCGATGCGGAAAATCTGGGTCCCGACAAGATGTGGAAATACAAGGACCCCCAATCCAAGGAGCTCAAGGCGCTCAAAATCGACGAACGCTACATCCAGAGCGTGGAAGACCGCCTGGGGCTGAAAACCGAGGAACACCGCGAGAGCTTCAGGACCTCCATCCGCAAGATCTACGGTCAAAAAATTACTGTCGACCCCAACTACGATTTTATGGACAACCTGGAACTCGTCAAGGCGGTAACCGACGTCCGACTCAAATCCGACATTGCCGGCGCAGGCAGTCTTATCGGAGCACTGGCGAACCGCACCAACGAAGAAAACCAGAAGCTCTACGACCGGATGGTCGACACCATGCTGAATAAGCTCGGCTACTGCATGACCTGCGCCCAAAAAACCATCGAATACTTTTGCACCCAAGAAGACGAGAAATAACCCGAAATCAATCGGCGTTTTACCCGTGACAGCAGGACAAACATCATGGAACAACGACTGAAGGCATACTACCATCGGCTCAAAACCGAGGGGCTCTCCCCCGATCGGGAGGATGGGATTCTCCAGGAACTGAATGGCGATCTTTCCCACGAAATGCCGTCCGACCCCGCCGATACATCGACTCGAGCGGAAGAGGGATTTTCACCCGTGCGGAAGGCCCTTTATGAATATGCAGATCTTTTCGAGCTTCAGGAAATGCTGCCGCCCCAAGTCAGCGTCACGACCTGCCTGAAATCTCTGGACGAGCTCCTGGAGCGGGACAAGCTTCGCGAAAAAGACGGCTTTCCCAGGAAGATCCGGGTCGGACGGCTGGTGAAGCCCGGAAAGGGCGGCAAGGACAAGATCGTCGTCGTCCCCACCACCGTCGAGGAAAAATTCATTCACGACATTGTACGCGCCCCTAACGAAGAGGAGCAGTCTGGCGGTTCCGGAGATGGCGAAGAAGGAGAGGTCATCGGCGAACAGCCCATCCGTTCACCCGAAGGCGCCGGCGCCGGACCCGGTGAAGGCACCGGCGGTCCCCACGAAATAGAATCAAGCGCCTACGACCTCGGCAAGATCCTGACGGAGAAATTCGAGCTGCCCAACCTCAAGGACAAAGGCAAAAAGCGATCCCTGACCCGGTACACCTATGACATGACAGACCGGAACAAAGGGTTCGGACAGTATCTGGACAAGAAGGCTACCCTCAGACAGATTCTGGAAAGCAACATCCACCTGGGGAACCTTCCGGATGTATCCGATATCGACCCCACTCGGTTTCTGATTTCGCCCACCGACCGGGTCTACCGGATTCTCTCCCGGGAAAAGGACTATGAATCCCAGGCCATGGTCTTTTTTCTGAGAGACTACTCAGGGTCCATGACCGGAAAACCCACAGAGCTGATCGTCTCCCAACACGTCCTGATTTACAGCTGGCTGCTTTACCAGTATGAGAAGCAGGTGGAATCTCGGTTCATTCTTCACGACACCGATGCCACTGAGGTGGCCGACTTCTACACCTACTACAATACCCGCGTCGCCGGAGGTACCAAGGTGGCCTCCGCCTATCGCCTCGTCAACGAGATCGTCGATAAAGAAAACCTCGTGAAGGACTACAATATCTATGTCTTCCATGGGACCGACGGGGACGATTGGGACACGGACGGCAAGGAAACCCTCCCGGAAATCGAACGCATGCTGCGTTACGCCAATCGTGTAGGCGTGACCGTCGCCCGGCCCGGCATGAGCAACGATGAAAGCGAGGTGGAAAAATATCTCAAGCGATCGGGATTGCTCAAGGACAAACCCGGTCTTATCCGGATGGATGTCATGAAGCAGGATGCCGACGAAGCCCGGATCATCGAAGGGATCAAGGCGTTGATTTCCATCACGGCAGTGTGATCACCTTTTGCTGACAACGACATATAACCGGGAGGAGGTGACCCATGGAATTGATCGGGCAGCATGCCAAAAAAATCATGGAAGGGTGCAAACAAAGGGCACGGGACGCCGGGCTGTGCTTTCAGGACGACACGCTGGAATACATTGTGACCAACCGGGATCTGCTGGAACTTTCGCCCAAGATCATGATCCCCACCCTTTATGACTACTGGGTTCACGATGTCGAAGTTCTGAAGGGAAAGGGAAAATATGAACTTTATCCCGGAAATCCTTATGAGACGGTAATCAACACACGGCCGCCCATCTCCTTCTACAATGACAACAACCCTGACTGGCTCAATGTAATGATCTTTTATCACGTCATCGGGCATATTGACTTCTTTCAGAACAACTTTTTTTTCCAGCATACCCACGACTATGACTTCACCGGGGAAGCCCTTTCGGACAAACGGTTGATCGCCCGGCTGCGATCAGAAAAGGGCCGATGGGTCGATTATGTCATCGAATTCGCAAGAAGCATCGACAACCTGGTTTCTTTTCACGGCGAGTTATCGAGGGTTCAGCCACCGACCACCGCCTCCGATTCGGGCCCGATCAATTTTTATTTTGACGTCTTTCTTCAGTCACTCAAGAAGGTCAACATCACCGACTACATCAAGGAGATCGAGCGTTACAACCAATGCGTCCGGAACTATGGAAAGCTGGGCGAGGAAACCTTCATGGCGGATACAGAGCTGAAGCACCCCGAATTCAAGGCAGTCTACCAGAAAAGCCTTCAAAAAAAACCTGAAACCCGGATGGACCTTCTCCGTTTTTTGATGGTTCACTCGGAATTCCTGAACAAGGAAGAGAACGATTGGATGAAATCGATCCTGCAGGTTATCCGGAAGACATCCCTTTTCTTTCAGCCCCAGATCCGGACCAAGATCATGAACGAAGGCTGGGCAAGCTACTGGCACGAGGTCTTGTTCATGGCAGATGATCGTATCCGGGGGCACGAGGTCGATTTTGCCCGCATCAACGCCGGCGTAACCGCGCTTCCCCGGGTAGGCTTGAACCCTTACGCCCTGGGGATGCGTCTGTTCTACTATATCGAAGAGATGGCAGGCAAAGGGCGGCACACCATGGCATTCCGCCAAATCAGGGATGCTCATCTGCGGGAGGTCTACGACACAAACACAGGGGGCGGTCGCCGGTTTATTTTCGATGTCCGAGAAAACCTGGACGATTTTCTTTTCGTCAAGACCTTTGTCGATCAAGATTTCATCGATGCCCACAAACTTTTCGTGGTAGGGAAGCGGATGAACCCGGCCAAAACGGCTTGGGAATATTACGTCAAGTCTCGAAAGGCCGAAGATTACCGGCAGATGCTGATCGAGGGGCTCTACCATCCCCCGTTCATCGAGATCGATCTGAAAAAAACCGAAAACAAACTCCTCTATCTGGTGCACCGCTTTGAGGGAAAGCCGCTGGTAAGGGACTACATTGCCAATACCATGCTGGGCATTGAATATCTCTGGGGAGGTCCCGTCAAACTGGAAACCAGCGAAGTAGCCAAAACGTCTTCCTCCCCCTATGCCGTTTTCAATGTGGGTGGCACATCCGCCAAGGAGACGTCCGACACCCTTGACATTAAATGGCAGCGGGTACTCTACAGCATGGAAAAGCGCCGGCTGACCCGAAGAATCCTGTATGATATGGAAGACGTTTGAGCAGCTATCCAGACAACGGCATGAGGAGATGAATTAAAAATATGAGCAAAATCCGAAAAGCCTTGGACAATCTCAATCGCACAATGAGCGACACTCACCCAAGCGAGTTGATTCCTTTCGAGGAATTTCTGAAGATAATGAGCGAGAAGCCTCACCAGGTGATCCGCAACATCTTCCAGATGTTCTACGACATGATTCGCTACTATATCGAAGAAGGGGCTGACGAATACCCCGACGATCCGGAATCGATTCATTTCGTCTACTATGACTGCAACCGCCTCTTTGTCGAGGACGCGGATCACCCGTTTTTCGCAGACCGACTGTTTGCCAATCGTTTTATCAATCATATTGAGGCATTGAGAAGAGGCGCCCAACAGAACAAAATTTACATCTTCGACGGCCCCCCCGGATGCGGCAAAAGCACCTTTCTAAACAATCTTCTCAAAAAACATGAAACCTATGCCAACACTCCTGAAGGGATGCGCTATGAAACCGTTTGGCGCCTGAGCCGCAAGGCACTGGGGAACTATCACAACCACGATAACAACCCCATGCTGGACAATCTCTACCGCATCCTTTCAGTGACTTCCGCGGCCAAGGAGACGCGGGACGTCAACAACGAAGAGGGCCCGAACGAACAGGAAGAGGCTTACGAGGAAGATCTCTACGCCCATGACTTTCAAGAGGACTACATCGATGTCCCCTGCCCCAGCCACGAACATCCGCTCCTTATCATCCCCAAGAGATACCGTCGGCAACTTTTCGACGATTTATTCGAAAACGATGAATTCAAGTGGAAGCTCTTCACGGACAAGGCCTATGAGTGGGTCTTCAGGGATAAGCCGTGCACCATTTGCAGTTCTCTCTATCAAGCCCTTCTCAGCAAGCTCCAAAGTCCGGAGGAGGTCTTCAAAATGGTGTATGTCAGGCCATACCATTTCAACCGGCGGCTCGGCCAGGGCATCAGCGTTTTCAACCCGGGGGACAAACCCATGCGCCAGACCACCATGACCAATCCCATGCTTCAGCGACGCATCAACGAAATCCTCAAAGACAGCAACCAAGTAAACTACATCTTTTCACGGTATGCCAAAACCAACAACGGCATCTATGCCCTGATGGATATCAAGTCCCACAACGTCGAACGGCTGATGGAACTCCACAACATCATCAGTGAGGGAATCCACAAGGTCGAGGATATCGAGGAGAACGTCAACTCCCTGTTCTTCGCCCTCATGAATCCCGAGGACAAGAAGAACATCCACGGACTACAGTCCTTTTCAGACCGTATCGAGTACATCCAGATCCTGTACGTTCTCGACCTGAACACCGAGGTTGAAATCTATAAAAATATCTTCGGCAAACAAATTGTCGACAGCTTCCTTCCCAGAGTGCTCCATAATTTTGCACGGGTAATCATCTCGTCGCGCCTCAACCAAAAGTCCGAGGCTCTCCTGGAGTGGATCGGAGATCCAGGCAAATATCGCCTCTACTGCGATCCGAACCTCCACCTCCTGAAAATGGAAATCTACACCGGGTATATCCCCAAATGGCTATCGGATGAGGACCGCAAGAGCTTCACCGCCAAAGTCCGCCGCAAAATCCTTGCCGAATCCGAAACCGAGGGGAAAAAAGGCTTTTCAGGTCGCGACTCCATAAAGATCTTTAACGAATTCTACTCGACCTGTGCCCGCGCGGACAAGTTGATCAATATGTCGACCTTATGCAATTATTTTACCAAGATCCGCGCGGATCTGAGCGAATCCATTCCCCCAGGGTTTCTCGAATCGCTTCTCAGAATGTATGACTACACCGTACTTCATGAGGTCAAAGAGTCGCTTTACAATTATAATGAGACTCAAATCTCCAGAGATATCCAAAATTATCTGTTCGCCGTCAACTTCGAACTTGGCGCCAAGGAAACCTGCACTTACACGGGTGAGCATCTCGAAATCACGGATGAGTTTCTTTGGGGGATTGAAAACCGTTTGCTCGGCGGGAGCGTCACCGACGCCCGCCGGCAAGAATTCCGTTCAGAGACCCAAAAGGTCTATGCGGGAAAAACCCTGACGCAGGAAGTCCTTCTGGAAGGCGTCCCCATCATCGAGACCCAGCTTTACCGAGATCTTTACGAACGATATGTCTATACCTTGAAAGAAAAGGTTCTCGATCCATTCCTGAAAAATGAAAACTTTCGCCAGGCGATCAAGGATTACGGCAAGGACTCTTTCAAAACCTATGACAAGCGCATCAGAGAGGATGTGACGTTTCTAATGAATAATCTCTCTAAAAAATCCAGATATACCGAGCAAGGCGCCCAGGAGGTCTGTATGTATGTGATTGACAACAACCTGGCCTCAAAATTCAGCAATCCCTAAAACAACCTTCGCCTCACGCATCTTGATGACAACCGTTCGGTTCTCTGATATGAAGAAAAAAGGCGTGCCAAAGCGGGAGCAAAGGACGGATGCAGCAAAAAATCCGGTCGGTGGCATGAAGTTTTGGTTTGACCAAAATCGTCCACGAAGATCCCGACAATGTGATGAATATTGAGGAACCACAATCTATAATGAGAAAAATCATTTTTTTCGTATTCGCGCTTCTTTTTACGGGAGTGACTGGATGTACGATGGAACATCAATCCTTCCCGACAAGCACCGCGCTACCACGTTCTGAAAGACCCCACCCGATCGGAAAAGAGATTGACGGGGTAATCAGTTGCGAGAGTGGTACCGGCAGCTGCTCAGTGTCTGAAACGCGATCCGATAGAGTGCCCACGGACGATGCAAAACGGCAGCCCACTCCCCGCCCTAGAGTGGGCCTCACCAAACTAAAAAGCAAAAAAAACAGCATCGTTCATACGGTCAAACCAGGGGAGACGCTTTCCCAGATCGCGGTACACTATTACGGTACCTGCAAAGACGAACTCCTCCAACACCTCAAAAGTATGAACGAAATTCATGAACCGGATGCCTTGCAAGCCGGGTGGGAACTCATCCTGCCAATACTGGCCGTCGACGGTGATCTCGGACCGGTCCGGATGACAGCCACCGCCACCGATGCCGAGAACTCACAAAAATCGAAGGCGGTCGAAGACATCCCGGAAAACGGTACTTCCACCGAAGATAGAGACGGAAAAACAGCCCTGCAAAGTGAGAAAAAAGCTCAGGATCCATTCACCGCAAACATTGAGGAAGGTCTCGCCGCTTTTGAAAAAGAGGACTATCGCACAGCCTACGAGGCTTTCACGGTCGCAGCGGAGCACCGGCGAGGGAGCACCACATGTTCGAAACACCTGCAAAAAATCGAGGCCATTGCAAATCATCATTTTGAAAATGGGCTGAGTTGTTACAGAAAAAGAAATTATGTAAAGGCCATCGCGGAAATCGAGAAAGCGTGCATCCCGCCCCTGAAGGTTCAAGCAACGGAGTATCTCTTTAAATCCCACTTCGAGATCGCAATGAAAAAATTTTTGCGCTACAAGCGGCTGGGAAACAAAAAGGATTACGCCCAGGCACGAAACAGTTTGAACCAGGCGCGAATATATCAGGCGGCCTGTCCCGGATGCATCGATTATGAAGAGATTTTCAAGAAAACCCACTACAACAACGGGATAAAATATTTCACGAGCGAGAACGGAGAAAGCATGGACAAAGCGATTGAGGAATGGGAAAAGGTTCGGTTTATCGATCCTGGCTACAAAGATGTCACCGAAAACATCGCCCAGGCCCAATCCTTGATGAAGAAATTAAGGAAATTCAAAAGAATATCCTGAAATAATGTTGGCGGTCACAAAGTGAGAAGCCGTCCCTATAAGGCTATAGAATCCGAAACAGGACCACCGTGATATTATCGGCACCTCCAGCCTTTTTTGCCAGGGCGATGCACGCCTCGGCCTTCTCCGGAAGAGACGCGTCGGTCGACAGGGCCGCTTTGATCTGAGCGTCTTCGACCATATCCGTCAAGCCGTCAGAACAGAGAAGGTAGATGTCTCCCGGCATGAGCTTCCCCTTGATGAGGTCCACGGACAGGTTTGTTTCGATCCCCACCGCCCGAAGGATTACATTGCGATGAGAATGACGGCGTGCCGCGTCGGCGGAAATCACCCCCTGATCCACCATGCTCTGGACCAGGGAATGATCATGAGTGAGCTGTTTGAGTTCACTATTTCGAAGCCGGTAGGTGCGACTGTCTCCCACATGGCCCAGAACAAAACCCCCGTTGCAGAAGGCGAGCAGTTCCGCAGTGCAGCCCATCCCTTTGTGCCGGGGCGCTTTCTTGACATGATCCAGAATGGCTTTGTTGGCCTGCTGGAAGGCCTTTTGAACCTGCAGCAGCAATGTCGGCGCTGAATCCGTCATGGGCTGTGCAAACGCCTTGAGGCAGTTATCGGCAAAATAGCGGCTCGCCAGCTCTCCCGCTGCGGCGCCGCCCATACCGTCCGCCACCAGGCAGAATCCAAGATCTGATCTGACAAGAAAGACATCCTCATTGTTGGTGCGTTTGAGGCCGACATCCGTCCGGCCGGATAATGCGATATAAGGCATAATCCACCACTAACCCTGATGAGCGTGTCGATAAGCGTTCAAACCACCGACCAGTGTGAAACCCTGTATATTATACAAAACTAACGGAAAACTGCCTGAATATCAAATGATATTTTAAAAAATACCGGAATTTCTCAATTACAATTCGGATATGAACTAATGACGACGCCGCACAAAAGGCAAAGCACGAAAAAAGACCAGGAGCAGCGGCAACTTTTCGGCCAACTGCTCATGGAAAAAAATATCATCACCCAGACACAGCTGCAAAAAGCCCTCGATATTCAGAGAAGCCGCAGGGCGCATTTGAGTGATCCGACACATCTCGGACAAATCCTCGTTCACCTGGGGTATGCCGCGGAAAAGGATGTCGTCAAAGCCGTCAACGAACACCACAACCTTTCCATCAAGTCCTTGTCCGAAAACATAGAAGAGCAGATCGAACAACACTATCAAAAGCCCGGAAAACATTTTTTTATTCCCAAAATTCCCATTTGGCTTCAGTTGTCCATTATCACGACGGTACTCATATCCGTCGCTATATTTACCCTTTACCTTTTTACCGTGGACCTTCAGAACCGCCAGCTTTTTCGGCAGACCCTTCTCATCGGCAGGGTGAGCCTCAACTATTTTGTTAACAACGCAAGAATTCTTCTCCTCGAAGAAAACAACGATCTTCGACTGAATACACTGATTACAGAGGCGTCCACAGTGGAAGGCATTGTCTATGCCATTATCCTCGACCGGAACAAGATCATCAAGGCCCATACCGATCATACCCGAATCGGCGAAACGTTCAATATGGAGTCTTTTCTCAGAATCGGCATCAAAGAAGGGGATGTAACCTATTTCGACTATTATTCGGAAGCCGAGGAGCACATCCTCAACCTGAGCCGTACCGTTATCATGAAGGATAAGGCCCTGGGCGAAGTCCACGTCGGCATATCGCTGGATTTTATCGACCTGACTATCCGTGAAAAAGCCTGGGATATTCTCATTATCAGTCTCGTAATTATCGGGCTCGGCATCATCACGGCCGTCTTCTACAGCATTCGCTTTTCACGCCCTCTGGTGAAGCTGGTCCAAGCCTTCAACGAAATCAGCATCGGCAATTACCAGCACAAGATCAAGACCATCCGAAACGATGAATTCGGGAATATCGCAATGTCGTTCAATATCATGAGCCGGGAGTTGTGGCTGAAATCGATCATGCAGCGATCCTTCGGCAAATATGTCGGGAACGAGGTTCTGGAGCTGATTCTGAACAATCCGGGAAGCGACTGGCTAAAGGGAAAAAGACGGAAAGCGACAGTGCTTTTCACGGACGTCCGGGGGTTTACGTCATACTCGGAAACTCGTGAGCCCGAGGAAATCGTTGATCGCCTTAACACATACTTCGAAATCGTCACGGAGATCATCAACCAGAACGGGGGGTATGTCGACAAGTTCATCGGTGACGCCGTCATGGGGGTCTTCGGGGTTCCGGTCCCCCGCGAGGATCACATCGTCCGTGCGGTTCGGGCGGCCGTCGACATGCAGCGGACGTTTCTTGAAAAGAGTCGATCCCATGGAAACACTTTTCTGAACAAGATCGGCATCAGTATCGACACCGGTGTGGTGCTATCGGGAAATATCGGCTCCCATGTCAAGATGGAATACACAGTGATCGGCGACACCGTCAACCTAGCATCCCGATTGAATGGGCTCTCAGGCCCGGGCGAGATCATCATCAGCAAGGCCGTTTACACACATGTGAAAAATATGTTGGAAGCAGTCCCTCTCCAGCCGCAAAAGATCAAGGGGATACTCTTCCCCATCAAGGCCTATCGCATCCTGAACGTCAAGCCGAAGGAAGCATCATGAGCACTTCTCTAAAAAAATACCAAGGAAACCTGATGATCGTTGGGGTGATGGGGGGCGCCAACGCCGATCCGGCGGTTCTGAAAAAGGCGCGTGAACTTGGCGTTCGCATCGCCCGAGAAGGTTGGGTGCTCTTGAACGGCGGCAGGAACACAGGCGTCATGAACGCCTCGGCGCAAGGCGCGCAGGAGGCCGGAGGGATCGTCATCGGCATCCTTCCCGACGATCACTGGGAGCAAATGTCTCCCTACGTCACCATCCCCATCATTACCGGCATGGGCAGCGCCCGAAACACCATTAACGTGCTTTCGAGCCGTGTCGTCGTTGCTTGTCCGGGCGGTTTCGGAACGATCTCGGAGATCGCCTTGGCCTTAAAGGCTGGGCGCAGTGTCATCCTGATGGATTTTGACCTTCGGGGAATCTTTGAGCACGCTGAACAGGAAGGACGCCTCCGGCGGGCCAAAACCCCCAGTGAGGTCATCGAGATCATCAAGTCCCGAAAATCATGACCCCCGGCGGTTTTCCCGGGACGTCACCAAGGCCATGACAACGGAAGCTAGCGCCAGGTCCTCGGGCGTGGTGATCTTCAGATTATAGCGACACCCCGGGATCATCCGAACCCGGAGCCCTAACCGCTCCAGAAGGGCGGCGTCATCGGTTTCCACCACACCCGCAGAGCGGGCGGACTCATGGGCCTCCCGGATCAGGTCGTATCGAAAGGCTTGGGGCGTCTGGGCACACCAGACCTTTCTGCGGTCCAGGGTTTTCTCAATGGTGATGCTGCTGTCCACCGTTTTCAGGGTATCTACCGCAGGAACACCCGGAACACAGGCCCCGTAGGTCTGGGCCCCCGCGAGACACCGGGTGATGAGATCCGGCTGAACGAAAGGTCGGACGCCGTCATGAATGGCGACGATATCAGCTCGCCCCTTCGCGGCCTCTATCCCGTTGTAAACCGACCATTGGCGTTCGGCACCGCCCGGTACCAGTTCGATCTCGCAGGCATCGTGGAGGTCCGCCAGGATCTGGTGCCGGCAGTAAGCCTCATCGGCTTCCGGGACTACAAGAAAGATGCGGTGGATGCTTTGACACGCCAGAAAAGCAGCCAGCGTATGGCCAAGAATCGACCGCCCGCCAAAGGCAAGATACTGCTTCCGTATATCGCTCTTCATGCGCAGCCCCTGCCCACCAGCAACGATTATTCCCGCCGTTCGAATCATCGCCTATTCATGGAGGTAACCAAGCTCCCGCGGTAGGGGAACCCCGTTACCCATGGTATCCTCACCGTAGTTGGAGTTTGCGAGCACTTTGAGATCCCGGAGCGACCGCGCATCACCCTCGAACTTGACATGGGTGATGTTTTCGTTCTGAATTTTGCCGCCCGCCCACTGGATATCCAGAACGCTGCTGGCGTCAAATCGACCTTCTCCGGCGCAAAGTTCGACCTTGCCACCGTAATGCTGAACAATCTTGGCCACCAGCAGGCTCGGACGACTATGGAATCCTCTGGGCACCGGTACACCCACCTGAATGACGTCTCGTTCGATGTTCTCGTTCAGCACCGCCTGAGCGATTTCTCTCCCGTTGGAGAGGAAATGGCATACCCAGAAAAAGCCGTAGTTGATGGTACGGTCCAGCAGGGTTTCAGGATCAACCAGAAAAGACAGCTGATTTCGAACCTTCTTGTAAATGTCCCGGTAACCCGCTTCGTGAAGATGCCGTTCGTAAAAATGAAGAAAGCGCCCCATGCTCTGAAGCAGATGAAATACCACGGAGAAATGACTGCGGAGCATTTTAAGGCGACGCTGGCCGTGGACATAGCCTCCGTGGATCACATAAGTGTCAAAAGAGGATTGAAGGTTGTGCACAAGCATCTCGTAACGTCTCACCTCCACCTCATTAATCACTTCGGGTACCAGACTGTGTATCCGCTGCATGCCAAACGGCTCGAAAAAGGTGTATTGGTCAAAATGGTTGCTGATGTTGAGAAACTCGCTCGCAATCTTGACAATATGCTTTTTCGGCTGAGTTTTTTCCTCGTCGTCAATATTGTATTCCAGGTTCGTTCCAGTGACAATCCCCGGAAACTCGGATCCATCGAATCCATCCTCAGGTATGGGGATGCCCAGTCGCTTGGCTTCGTCCAGGATGACCGGCGCGATCTTGATGAGGGATCGGGTCAAAAAATCGAGCGTCACCCATCCATCTCTTTCAAAAGCGCTGTCCACCGACAAATCGTAACAGAGCAGCCGGTTGAGAATGTGTTTCTGGGAATACCCGCCCAAGCTCAGGTGCCTCACGGCGGCGGAGAGTTCCCGGTAGAGATACCATTCCTTATTGTTTTTGGCGCCGTGAAAGTCGAGAAAATCCTCCAGCACCTGAGAGGCACCGATGAGTTTGGAAAAGAGTTTCTTAGTAAACTTGTAGCCTTGATCTGGAGATCCCAATCCCAAAATGAACAAACAGCATTTGAGGTAGTCGCGGGAAAAAAGATGAACCTTCTCGGTGAACGTATGAATTCCGGTCTGTTTCTCTCCGCCGATCATCTACATCATGTCCTTCTGGGTTTCTGAAACGGCCTTGTCCAGTTTCTCCCTCAGCCCTGGGGGAAGGCCTTCGATGTCAACATTCAGAAATCCTCTGACAATCGTTGAAACGGCTGTCTCTTCGTCGAGGCCTCGGGCCATCAGGTACTCGATCTCTCGCTGATCGATTTTCCCCACGGCCGCTTCATGGGACATCTCAACCCCCGGAACAAACCCCTGAAGCTCAGGAACGGCGTGCATGAGGCCATCGTTCAGGATCAGGCCCTTACATTCGAGGTGCGCCTTGACGCCGGCAACCTTGCCGATCAAATTCCCTCGAGCGATAAGCGTACCGCCGGCAGTTATACCCCGACTGATAATTTCCGCACGGGTATGTGGAGCGGAGAGCACCACCCGCGAACCGACATCCATATGGCTCCCCCTACCGGCGACCAGAATGCTGTTAAAGCGTGCAACCGCACCTTCTCCTTCCAGGTAGGTTGTAGGAAACATTTGAAGCGACCCTACGGGTTTGAGGCAGACGTAGTTGGAAATCAGGGTTCCGCCCTCGGCCACGCGAATCACGGTCCGGGGTCGAACGTTGATGTTTTTCCCCCAATCATGGATCATGGTGAACGTCAGCATTGCCCCTTTTTTGACATAAAACTCCGAAATACCGATGTGAAGGCCCGAATCCAAGTGAGGCGCTGTCGCGCATCCGGTGATGACATGGAGCCGGGACCCTTCTTCAGCGATCACGATGTTGTGGACATTCTGGGAGAAAGCATTTTTGGCAATGTAGAGACATGCCTGAAGCGGGTGTGCCGGTTTGACGCCCGGCAGAGCCCGGATATAGTAACCCTCGTGGGGATGTGCCTTGGCATTTCTCGTAAAGGGGTCCGCGTCGGACGAGATGTTTTTCCACACGTACTCCCCAAGCCAAGGGTAAGCTGTCAACGCCTGGGAAATCCCCATCATCTCGACCCCTTCTTGATGGCTATTGCAGTGAACCACCGATCGGTCCTTCTGGATAAAGGTGCCGGAACGGTCCCTTTCCATTGGATCGATCCCCACATCCAGCCATTTTTTCGCGTCATCAAGATCGATATGGGTCAGTTCGACAAGATACGGATGCGCCTCGGCATCGATCTGATAGGCACCGGGGTCAATGGTTTTGACCTTTTCCTCTTCACGCATCGCAGTTACATCGAACATCTGGCACACTCCTCATACCCGTATTCCCGGATCCATTTCAAAATCTCTCTGGCGTTTCTGCTCAAGCACAGCACACCGTCGAACAGGACCCGGCCTTTATCCGCAGTGATGTATTCGAGAATGTGGCCGGTATGGGTGATGACCAAGGCCGACGTTGCCTGTGGGGAAAACGGTTCGTCAAGCGACATTGTCCGATTACAGCGAATCTCCCGCCCCAGAAGACGGTTGATGGCCTTGCCGATCAGGGCGATATTTTCCAGATCCACACCGGATTCGGGCTCATCAAGCAAAACAAGATCGGGCTGCTGGGCCATCAGTTGAAGCAGTTCGCACCTTTTGATTTCACCGCCTGAAAAGTTGTCATTGACGTCACGATCCAGAAAGCTGTCGAACTCCATCTGGCGCGCCAGTTCGTCGACATCGACATCGGGACGCCTCGACCCGCAGAATTCAACGATGGAGCGGGTTTTAAGCCCCTTGATGGTGGGCGGCCGTTGAAAGGAGATCCCGACGCCCAACCGTGCCCGCTCATGGATGGGCATATAAGTGATGTCCTCACCCTTGAAGGTGATCTTTCCGTGTGTGACGATGTACCCCGAGAAACCCATCAAGGTCATCATCAAGCTGGTTTTCCCGGAGCCGTTCGGACCGAAAAGGACGTGGGTTTCGCCCCTCGGCACTTCCATGTTGATATTTCTCAAAATCGGTTTCCCACCGACTTCAACGCGCAACTCTTCAATCAGCAACATAAGGGTTGGGTTCGCTTTCTTCTTGCCGAATGTCTTTGGGGGAAAAGGGGAAAATGGTCAGAGTCGCCCGTAAGCCGAATTCTGTTCCATCCCAAGGCATTTCGACCGAGAGACGGCGGCAATCATTCCTCTATGGATGCCGGTTGCCCGGCACCTCTTGCAACCTACCCGGGAGCTCGGACGGGCCGTCCTCAATCACTCCTCTATTTGGTCTTGCACCGGGTGGGGTTTACCAAGCTTCTCCGGTCGCCCGGAGAACTGGTGCGCTCTTACCGCACCGTTTCACCCTTACCCTCCCCCGCGCCGCCGCCGACGTCCGACAATGCCGGCCCCGGCCTCGAACCGCGGGAAACGGCGGTCTGCTCTCTGTTGCACTTTCCTTCGCGTCGCCACGACTCCACGTTATGGAGCACCCTGCCCTCTGGTGTTCGGACTTTCCTCCGGACACCTTGTGTCCGGCGATTGCCCAGGCAACTCCGACCATTTCCCAAAAACCTAATCCTTAGGCTTTTCCCAATATATAATTCTATTACAGAAAGGGCAGAAATTCAAGCTTTCGAATCTTCTGAGCTCGTTTGCCATCTGCGGAGGGATGTTGATGTTGCAGCCTTCACAGGTGTTGCCCCTCACTGGAACGATCATGGGGCCGCCGACCAGCTTTTGGGTACTCACAAATATCTTGATCAGATCCGGAGGCGCGGCGGCGGCGATCCGGTTCCGGTTTTCCGCGAGCTCGGCCAGGCGCATTTCGCCCTTTTCGACCTCCATGGCTAACCGAAGCTTCTCCGTTTCAAAGACATTCTCAGCACGGAGGCAGTCCTTTCTCCGCGCTTCAAATGCCTGTTCCCCCGCCTCGATCCGATCGAGTATCGCGAGCATTTCGTCTTCAATTCGGTTGTTTTTCTTCTCGGCCTCCTCGACCTGTCTCAGCAACGCCTGATATTCCTTGTTGCTTTTGACGCCTGGCAATCGACCCTTGCTTTTCCGGATCAGATCGAGATTGACCTTGACGTCGGATTCAAGCAATCGATAGGATTTGCGAAGCTCTTCCAGGTCGGCTTCCGTAGCGTCCCTAGCCGCAGCGGTGGTGATGACTTCCTTTTCCAAATCCCGCTGTTTTTCCGCGATGCCGGAAAGCAGCTTCCGAACCTGATCGGTGTCCGTGTCATTCTTTTGGAGCTCCACCAGGATATCAATCTGTTCTTTTACGTCCATCGTTTCTCTCCGTCCATAGAACCGCGAGTGGCCCTTGATGAGGTGACGCATCCATGGTTGCCACCCTCAAAACAGGCCCCGTCCCATACCCCCTCAAATGGAGACGAAGGGATCCTTTTCCAGAGAACATGCCCCGATCCAAACGGTCATCGACCGTTTTGTCACCTCCGCCCTCAACCGTTCCACAAGGATATCCACGATGAAGTGCTCCGAGGCGAAGTGCCCCATGTCTATCACCCCCAACCCAGCGGCTTCGACATCCCGGGCATCGTGATATTTCAGATCTCCGCTGACGAAGACGTCGGCTCTCGAAGCGAAAAACGCGCCCATCAGGCTCGATCCACTTCCCGAACATACCGCCACCCGGCGGACAGGCAAATCGGGAGGCCCGGTATATTTCAGCATCGGCACGCCCATCGTCTCCTTGATTTTTCGAGCAAGCGCGCCGAGCGTCATCGGCCGGACAAGGGTGCCAACCCGACCGATACCGCGGCCCTTGGCCACGGCGCCCTTCACAAGGGCATCCGAATCCGTCATTCCCAGCCGGGCGGCCAGGATATCATTGATCCCGCCGGCCGCGGCATCCAGGTTGGTGTGGGCGGAATAGATGCTCAACCGGCAACATGCGGATTGCTGGATGATCTGTCCTAAAGGTGTGGCAAAATCGATGAACTTGGGGGCTTTGAAAATCAGGGGATGATGTGTGATGAGAAGGTCGATGCCGGCGCTGCAAGCAGCGGATACCACCAGTGGGATCGGATCCAATGATATCCAGACGCGCTTTACCGGCCAATCCCTTCGCCCGATCTGAAGTCCGGGATTGTCCCAGTCCTCCGCCAGATCTAGCGGTGCGATCTGCTCCATCATATCGATCAGATCGGCTACGATGACGGTCATGCAAGCCCTCCATTCCCTGGAAGCTTGTCCGGCGGGTGCCGGTTTTGATCATTCATGGGTGAAAGATCCAAATGATTCCAGAAGGGTTTCCGGGGAGGATCCTTCCATCCGTCATGAACCTCTCCCACACCGGTATGCTCCAAACCGGCGTTGCGACAGACGACCTAAAAAAAGCGTGGCTCGTCTTTCCGCCACGCCTTTCATCGGCTATAGGGTGATGGGCCCACCTGGGATCGAACCAGGGACCGACCGGTTATGAGCCGGTGGCTCTGCCAGCTGAGCTATGGGCCCGAAGGGAGATCGATACCGAGCACCTTTCCTAACGCTGCAAATAATTTTTGTCAAGAATTACCCTGTCAATAATCGATAAAACTCTTCAACTTCCGACTTCGAGTCGGATGTCTCAATTTTCTGAGAGCCTTGGCTTCGATTTGCCGAATGCGTTCACGGGTAACGGCGAAATCCTGTCCGACCTCTTCCAGGGTGTGATCGGCCTTTTCGCCGATGCCGAAGCGCATCCGAAGAACTTTTTCCTCCCGGGGGGTAAGCGTGGCAAGCACCTTCCGTGTCTGCTCCGAAAGGTTAAGGCTGACCGCCGCATCGGAAGGCAGCATAAATTTCTTGTCCTCGATAAAATCTCCCAGATGGCTGTCTTCCTCCTCACCAATGGGAGTCTCTAAGGAAATCGGTTCCCGCGCGATCTTCAAAACCTTCCGCACCTTTTCGAGTGAAATTTCCATCTTTTCAGCGATCTCTTCGGGTGTCGGTTCCCGCCCCAGTTCCTGGACCAGGTACCGGGATGTTCTGATGAGTTTGTTGATGGTCTCAATCATATGGACGGGTATCCGTATGGTGCGTGCCTGATCCGCGATGGCCCGCGTAATGGCTTGCCGGATCCACCACGTGGCGTAAGTGCTGAACTTGTAGCCTCGCCGGTACTCAAACTTGTCCACCGCCTTCATCAAACCGATATTCCCCTCCTGGATCAGATCCAGGAACTGGAGCCCTCTATTCGTATATTTTTTGGCGATACTCACCACGAGCCGCAAATTGGCGCGAATCAATTCAGCTTTGGCATCCTTGGCTCTCTGGCGCCCTTCTTCCACATTGGACATGGTCCGCTTCAAAGCCTTGCAGTTGGCCTTGAGCTCAAATTCCTGAGCGTCGATCTTATCCTGGATCGCTTGAAGCTTGTCAATCAGGACTTCGACTTCGGCGGCATCCAGAACCCCCTTCAGTCGAACGTCCTCAGCCATCAGCGCTTTGTTCTCAAGCCCCTTGCGGATCTCTCCCATGGAAATGCCCAAACTCTCCGCGCATCTCACGAGTTCTCCCTGCATAAAGTTGAACCACCGGATATCTTCCTTGATCGCCGTCTCGATGTTGTCGACCACATTGCTTTCCAGACGCCACTCCTTGAGAAAATCAAAGATCTTGCTGTTTCTGCGTGAAATATTTCTTCGGATTCGCCGCTGTTCATCGGGCTCCAGAGTTGAGGAAAAAAGCTGCTCACGATAAGCCCTGTTCTCGTTGTCCACGTCACGGATGGACTGAATCGTGCTCAGAAAATTTTTGCACTGCAGTTCTTCGTCGACACAGGTATCGCCCTCGTCTAGATCCCGGAGGACATGGCGGGGCCGAAGCGTTCCGGCCTCAATCTCGTTTCCCAGTTCCAGAATACAGTTGACGCCTACGGTTGTATCCAGAAGAGCTCTCAGCACTTCCTGCTCTCCGGTCTCGATCTTCTTGGCAATCTCGACCTCTTCCTCTCGACTGAGCAGCGTAACCATCCCCATTTCACGAAGATACATCTTGACCGGATCGGTCACCGTACCGAATTCGGAAACCGACGGATCAGTATCGACGCTCGCCTTGTCCCGGTTCTTTTTCACCTTGGCGACATTGGACATCGGCAGCTTTTTGTCGCCGAGAATATCAATGTCCAGGTCGTTGAACAGGACCAAGGTTTCATCGAGCTGATCCGGGGAAAGTGCCTCATCGGGAAGGACAGCGTTGATTTCGTCATAAGTCAGGTATCCCTGCTCTTTTCCCTTTGCAATGAGAGCTTTCAATGCGGCCTTGTCTTCCGCATTTTCCCCATTTACAGTGGATTTCATAGCCATCTAGTTGCGCCTCCTGCAGATTTCAGTTTATCGTCTGCCGCTTCCTGGCCCGGTTCTGTTTTTTTTTTAGAAGTTTCAGGAGCAGGGCCTGATCGTTGTTGCGACGTGCGGCCTCTATTTTATGTAACAAATTATCCGTCTGCCTCTTGCGGCCGGATTCGAATTGCGTCAGCAATCGAAGGCATCCGCCTCGATCCCACACATCCCCTCCCATCGCCAGGTTGACCGTAATCGCTCGCTCCGCTTCATCCAGTTTTTCGATAAAATCGGAAATATGATATTCTCCGCCCGATTTGTAATGGGTGAGAAGGTGTCTGCCGATGGATTTCAGCCGTTCATCCTCGAAATCATCGAGAATGCACCGTCGATCGATCTCCGCTAGAAAATCCGGAAATTGGAGCATCATGGTGACGATCTTTCGCTCGATCTTGGCATGCCGCCCCACAAACCCGATTGAATCCTGAAGATCCTTCGCTTCGGCGGCGCCCGGCGCCATCGGGCCACTCTCTCGCCGCGAATCTCGATCGGGCGACGGTCGACCGATTCGGCCGGCAACGACAGCCTCGTCAACACCGACGCGCTCGGCTAGGTTCCGAATGTAAAGAGATCTGGCCATCGGATCCGAAACGGCGGAAAGCGGTGGTCGCATCTCCTCGATGATACGGATTTTTCCTTCCACGGAAAGGCCATGCTTACGGACTGTCTCTTCCATCAGGAAATCCATCATATTCCACGAGGATTGGGCCGTCGCCTCAAAAGCGTTCCTTCCGAATTTCCGAATGAAGGAATCCGGATCGTGGCCTTCCGGCAGCACCAGAATCCTTGCATCCATATTCTCCCGGCGAAAGATCTCCACACTTTTGAGGGCCGCACGAATGCCCGCCTGATCCGAATCATAAACCAGAATAATCTCCTGGACATATCCCTTTAAAATTCTGACATGCTCGGGCGTGAGAGCCGTTCCCAGTGTCGCCACGACGTTGGGTATCCCGGCTTGCGAGAGCGCCAGAACGTCGAAATACCCTTCGACAACGTAAACGGTACCCTTTTCCCGGCACCCGGATCGGGCTACCTCCAGACCATAGAGACTTCGCCGTTTATTGAAAATGATCGTTTCGGGAGAATTCAAATATTTCGGGAGGGAATCGTCCATTACCCGGGCGCCGAATCCGATGATCCGGGAAGCCGGCCCCCGAATAGGAAAAACGATGCGGTTCCTGAACCGGTCGTAATGTCCGGGGCCGTTTCTCCTGGATATCACCAGGCCGGATTTTTCCAACAACGTGTCTGGAATGCACCGGTCTACGAATAACCCTGTCAGGGCATCCCATCCCTCGGGGGCGTAACCCAGCGAAAACCGGTCGATCGTTTCCATGTCCATCCCCCGTTTCCGCAGGTAATCCAAGGCTGACCGGCCCTCAGAATTCTCCAAAAGCATCCGCCTATAAAATGCCGCCGCTTGTTCGTTGACATCGAAAATCCCTTCACGTTCCCGTATGTGCCGCCGCTCCTCCGGAGAGAGGTCGTGATCCGCCACGGCAATGCCGTAGCGACGCCCCAGCGTCCGCACCGCTTCAGGAAAGGATAGTCCTTCATGTTTCATCAGAAAAGTGAAGACACTTCCGCCGGCGCCACACCCGAAACAATAGAAGATCTGTTTGTCGGAGTTCACGGTAAACGAAGGAGTTTTTTCGGAATGAAAGGGGCACAACCCTACAAAGTTTTTTCCGGTCCTTTTCAGCAGAACCACTTCCGATATAACAGAAACAATGTCCGAAACGGCCCTGATTTCTGAAATGGTCTTCTCGGGAATACGATCCACCAGCTAAGACCTCCTGACATCGGAACACCGGAAGAAAACTGAATCGGAAAACGACGTCTCTAGACTTTACTTTTAATCACTGTTACTGGATGAAGCAAATACCGCCGACCAGATTCATCTTTTTGCGGCCCTAAATATAGGGCAATCAAACTCGCTGAATGTAAGGCGGAAATTTTCCATGTCAACTGGGATCAAAAAAGCCTGACATTCAAAAATATCAGTGGGTCAGGGCAATAGCTTCCTTCAGGTTCAGGGTCCCCGCATAGAGGGCCTTGCCCGTAATGACGCCGATCACCCCGAATGGTTCGAGAGGAATCAGATTCCGTATGTCTTTGAGGGTGGAAACTCCGCCCGATGCCACCACCGGTATGGAAACCGATTCGGCAAGTTCCCGAGTGGCCTCCAGGTTGGGACCGGTCTGCATGCCGTCCCGGTGGATATCGGTAAAATTGATGGCGACAACGCCGCTCTGTTCAAAGCGTCGAGCGAGATCGACCGCCCGGGTTTGGGTGGTTTCGATCCATCCTTCGATGGCCACCAAGCCTTTTCTAGCATCAATACCGACCACAATTCGGCCTGGATATTTCCGGCACGCCGCCTGAACGAGGGCCGGGTTTCGAATGGCCTCGGTGCCGATGATGATGCGCCGGATGCCCACCGATAGATACATTTCGATGGTCGCGATATCCCGGATCCCCCCGCCGACCTGTATCGGAATCTTTACGGCGTCGAGGATCCGCTTAATGGACACCAGGTTCCGGGGCTTCTTTTCGATCGCGCCGTCCAAATCAACGACATGAATCATTTCCGCGCCGTCAACTTCCCATCGCCGGGCCATGGCCGCAGGATCCTCCCCGAAGACCGTCTCCCGGTCCATCCGTCCTTGCTGGAGGCGGACGCATTTGCCGTTTTTGATATCTATCGCCGGTATAACAATCATTTTATATCAAGCGTTTCCAATATGTTGTCAAGTCCAGCCGATGCCATCTGCTCCGCCGTGATCCATTTCCCATCCCGTTCAAAAAACGCGCCGATGTCAAACATGTTTTCCATCAACGTTTTCTGGGTTTCATCATAATATCCCGTCCAAAGGACGCGCCCATCCGAGGTCCGAACCAGGTGAATATCAAAGGCGACGGAGGCAGGGGATTCCACAGAGAGATTGCGGCCGACCCTTTCGATATAGCGATAGATATGGCCGACCAACAGGGCGTCGGCATTCATGGCTCGCCCGACTTCCATCATCAACCTCAATTCGGGCATATCGTCTCCCGAATCCGAAAGCCCGGATTGAATATCCCAAAGTTTCTGTTGCGTAATGAGTTTAAAATCCCTTTCGGCCTTTTCCCTGAGCGACGTCAGCAGGCGTTCCGTCAAAAAAGGGGACGCCGAGGGGTCCACCGGACCCGAGACAAAGACCTTCCCGCTGAGAGGGCACCGGACATTGGTCCGCTCGTCCGTCTGGGCGTTCATGTCCCTGAAAGCTACTACCAGTATCTTCTGGAGATCGGTGGGAACGACGATGGATTTCTGGGCAATCTTTCTGTCAGCACATCCCCAAACAAGAGCGAATGCCGCGAGCCCGAACAGAACCAAACACCACACGAACAACCGATTCATTTTTATCACCCTTGTCACACTTATCCGTCTTTTTTCGTTTCGGGTTTTTGTTTCGGGCTACAGAACACCTTTGGTCGAAGGGACACCCGAGATCCTGGCATCAAGAGCGACTGCCTCGTCGAGAGCCCTACCGGCGGCCTTGAAGACAGACTCGAGAATATGATGCTCGTTTTCGCCATACGCCACGTTGATGTGAACGTTCATGCCGCTCCGGTTAGTAAAGGCCCTGAAGAATTCCTTTGCCAAATAAACATCAAAACCGGAAGCACCTTTTCCGGTCTGGAGGACGTTATATACCAAAAAAGGGCGGTTGGAGAGATCGACGGCCACCGTGGAAAGGGTCTCATCCATGGGGATCACGGCGTGGCCGTAACGCCGGATTCCCCGGCGGTCTCCCAAGGCCCGGGAAAACGCATCTCCCAACACCAGTCCCACGTCCTCTACCGTATGGTGAAAATCGACGTTGAGATCACCCTCAGCCCGAAGCATGAGATCGAATAATCCGTGAACGGCAAAGAGAGTCAGCATGTGGTCGAAAAAGGGGATTCCCGTCTGGATATCTGCTTGCCCGGAACCGTCCAATCTCAGCTTGACCTTAACGTCCGTTTCCGAAGTCTTACGCTGGCGTTCAGCTGTGCGTCCCATTATCCATCGGGTCCTTATCGGCCTCCAAGGCGACTGTTGTCGTAAAGATTCGGAAAAAAAAGATGAACGAGCAGCTCATTTTTATACGCTTTTAAAGCATCCCAACCAAGCCCCTACTGCGATCAAGGCCCATAACTGCCTGAATTTATTTAATCAAACTAAAAAATATCACAGAAAAGAATACCTTCTTTTACATAAAATGTCAAGAATTTTCATTTGTTGCCGTCATCCTTCCGCCTGCTCCGTCATTTTTGGCGTCTCCCTGAGGGGGGGCAAGTCGTCCGGTGCCGTGCTCAGAAGATCCAAGTTAGCTTGCCGAACAATTTTGGATCTGATATTATGAGACAATAAGGAAATTGGACGCCACGTCCATTGTTATTCGTCCCGGTCGTGATTATTTTTCTCTCAAATACATAAGCTCGTTTCGGTAGGCCGTTTCGGCAACTTTATCAAAGCCGGAGTGTATATCCTTAAACAAGGAGAGAAGACATGACGATTTCAAACCAAGAGTATGTCAAAGAAGTAGAAGTGATCCTCCAAAAATGGGCCGACCGACTGGAGGAATTGGTCGCCGAGATGAAATCCGCCAAACCCGAACGACGGCAGGCGTTGCAATCCCTCATTGATGCCATTATCGAGAACCGAAATTTCATCGAGATGCAAATGAAAGAAATCAAAAAATCGAATGACAACTTGCTGTGGCTTAAGGAAAGCGTTGAAGGCGCCGCCAAGAACCTGGATAAAAGCTACCGCAGCGCGCTGGTTTACATCATGTAGCCGCATCACGATGCCGTCGCCGCCATGTTAGCAAAGGATGGGCATCATCCACCGAACGCCTGGAGCGAATAAGGTGAAGGCCTTGACCATCCAGTTAGTCTTGCTGATGCAGCTCGGTCGGCGGAAAAGCAACCTGCGGTTGTTAATCCGATCTTCCTTGCCCTTGATCCTTTTTTTCGTCCTCTACAAGATCGATTGCCTGAAATCAAGTCTATTTCCAGACGGTTTCGGCCATACCATCAACACGGATCACATGAACGATGATTGGTCAACAGATCGGCCCCTACAACATTCTCAACCTGCTTGGCCAGGGTGATATCGGAATGGTTTATCAGGCCGTGCATTCCAAAGCCGAGCAAATGGTCGCCATCAAGGTGCTCTCACCCGAATTGTGCGTGAATGCCGTTATGCGGGATCGGGTTCTGCACCAGGCCAATCGACAGGCCGGCCTTTTTCATCCCAATGTCGTCAATGTCCTGAAATACCTGAAAGACAGCCATGGAATCTATCTGGTTATGGAATACGTCAAGGGCGAGAGCCTGGAAAAACGGCTCAATCAGGTGGGTCCCATCGGGTTGCCCGAAGCTCTTCGGATCGCATTGAAGGTTCTGGAAGCTATGGCTTTCATGCATAAGCGCGGCATCCATCACCGTCATTTAAAGCCGTCTGACATCTTAATCATCGGAGATGGAAATATCAAAGTGAAGGATTTCGGGATTACCAAGGTCTTCGGGGAAAAAGGGATCTCCCTGATGGGGATACGCCTGAAATCACTGGGGTACATGTCTCCGGAGCAACTCCAGGGGGAAACGGTCGATGCGGCATCGGACATCTATTCCCTCGGCGTCACGCTGTATCAGATGCTCACCGGGCAGTTACCCATTCAGGGTAAATCGAGGTTCGAAGTTATGAAAGCCCACATGGAAGAGGTGCCGCGGGACCCTGCCGCCATCAATCCCGCCCTTCCAAAGGGCCTTTGCGACATTATCATGAAAACCCTCGCCAAGAATCCACAAGATAGATTTCAATCGGCGAAAGAACTCGCGGTTGCCCTACTGCCATTTACCAAAGAAGACTTTTGTAATGCCGTCATCCCTACGGAAGGACCGCCCCCAGTTCAGAGGGATGAATTTGTAGGATCGGAAGCCTCTTCCGGAAAAAATGACGCCGCCCCCAGCCGGATGCGGGAAGACGAACCCCTTTTCCCGATCCGTTTCGATCGGAGAGTCTTATATCTCCTCATGGGGACCGGAATGGTTCTCATCGGGGTGTTGATGCATCTTATCTTTTTTAGGGATTTCCCAAAAGAAGACCTCCACGAGGAGAACATTCCAACAAACTTCTCCCCTGCGGACCGGATTCCCTCATCCGCCACCTCGGCAGAGACCGTGGGGGATGAATCCGAGGCACCCCAGCCTCAAGGTGCAATACCGGAAAGCACCGCCACGGAAGCCGAAAGAGAGCTGATGGCAACGCCCCCCTTTCCGCAGGACCCATTCGTTTCCGGAGGTGAGGAGATTTCGCTACAACCCCAACCGGCGCCGTCAGTTCCTGCGGTTTCCGAATCCGATCCCCCCCCGGAGACGGTGCCGCCAGAAACCTTCTCGAGCGGAAAGCCGGCACAAACTGATATCACGCCCAAAAAGACGAACGCTATCAGGAAAAATAATCGTCCGACGAGCAAACCGCAGTCGAGAAGAAGCGCAACGTCGCCCGAGAACAGAAGATCCAGCGAAGAAACCGTTGAACCCCCTGAAAGGGAGAATCATGGATGGCGCATCATCAAATAGTCCGATGGGGAATGTTGTTTCTGGTGACGCTGGCATTTACGGCCTGCCAAAGAACACTGCTCAAGGCTGAACTGGAGACCTACAAGTTCGCTTACAAGCCAGGGGAGCATCTTGAAGCCTCCTATGAGGTAACGAAGAAAAGGTATCCATGTGTCCTCAATGTGGTTTACCTTAAGGAATTTTTCTTCAGGCCCTACAAGATGGTTCCGGGGGAACAGATCCTGACCCGTTTCATCTATGCCTCCTGCGCTGCCGAAGACATCCGCGGCACCATCGTCCGGCAGGTGATCCACAACGGCAAAGTTATGCTGCGGGACACCACCCACCATCATTTCGTTCCGGGCACATGGAGTGTGAACGCCTATATCCAGATTCCCCCCGATGCAGCACCCGGAGCCTACATCTTCTCCGTCAACATCGCCGCGGGAGCGCAGGTATTCAAGGGAACCCATTCCTTCCAGGTCATACAGCCGTAATGTCACCTCCTCTGATTCCCGACCACTACGAAATCAGGAGTTTTATCGATATCCTGAATCAGTTGTCTGGTGCTCAAACGTATGACGGTGATTCTGAAACTGATACCATTCTATAGAGCCTTTTGACGTCTGAAATCAGAGAGCTTTGGACGATCACGGCGTACTGAATCTCACCCACTGACATCATTTTGCAACGCGATCATCAGCACGCAATTCCGTGGCAGTGAATTGATTTTCCACAAGAATACCTTGCTGTTCGCTTATGTCTCATCGCAATGGTGTAACGGGAAATATACCCGAATGGGCGTGGCAGAAAGTGGGGTGGTGCTGTTCGGATGCCGCCCATTTGGACAGCCCCTTTCGCTCGATTTGTACAATTGTTCTGTACAAAAAGATGACTTCAGACGGACCAAATGAACTTTTATTGAACGCTTATTGATGACACGCAAAAAGATGAGGACTATTAACCCCATGTCTTAACTAATTGTTATTTAGATTTTTTATGTTTTTTTGGAAATCAGCATACCCCCAAATCTACCCCCAAAAAAATCCCATCTCTCAGCTTATTTAAATATCATATCATTTTCTATCCACGAATCAAAAACGCACCCGAAGGCACCCGGCGCTCCAAATCATAACAATTTCCGGGAGGGGGCTGCTGTCCAGGCGGAAGACCTGGAAACCAAATGCGACATTCCCCTGGTGGTGGCATGTGACCCGGTGGAATGTTGTAGTGACTTCCTGTATGAGGGTATTGATAAGGCATCGAAAATGCACCTTCATATGCGACACACCCACTCAGTACCAAGATGGCGAGCAAACAAGCCAACACGTTGCGAAAACGAAAGATATAAATTTCCACTGCAATTCTCCGATAGAGCGCATAAGGGCTGGTAAGGGGAGAGCCTCTCCGATCGAAACAGGCATTTTCTAAATATTTTATAAGTATTATGAAATCAAGATTTTTTTGTTTAATATTCTTAAAAAGATCGTCATTAGAATTCTCAGGTTTTGTATCATAGTGCTTTATTTCAAGCTGCTTGCTTCCCTTTAAGTATGAGGCAACAATAGGACCTTATTCTGCAAGCTCCGCCGAATCGAAAAGTACGTATCCTTTACATTCTTCTATCCAAGAAAGGGAGCTTGAGCCCCTCCATTCTTTTCGGTGGAGAGTCTCCCGTTGCTGGTATGCCAGGGGGCTCGCTTTACAAGCGCACCTTGAAAATGCAATGGCCATTTCTATCTATAATGGATAGCGTTGAATTTGGATGTTGTTACCAGCTGACAACAACCTCGTTTGAGCAAAACGATGTTCCTGGACTGCATACCTTATAGGTAACCGAGCGTCCGCTGTCACGGGGACCATCGGTATATAGCCCATCGTTCTCCGTTGTGATAGTCAAACTGCTGTTAGCATAGACATCGACATTCGTTGAGGTCGCTCCGTTCCAGGCCAATTCGGCGTACTTAGCTCCTTTGATCTTGTAAGCCTTCACGCTCAGGGTCATGGCATTCTGAACATAGACCATCACTGTTTCAGGCGAAGAAGCGTTTCCGGCTTCGTCGTATGTTTCCCCCGCGCATGCGGAGACACGCGGAGATCAAACTACTGAAAAAGACTTTTGGAGGCTTTGAGGTTGGCGGGGAATGATTCTCTATCCTGGTTGCGGGATCTTTTCTATCAATGGAATTTTGGGGGTAGGAGCCAATGGCCAGCAGCTTCTCCGTACCCCCAAAACGATACTTAAGCCGCCAGAGCTTTCCGCCGGTCGGGGTGACCAGGAGGAAAAGCCCTCCACCATCAAAGAACTTCTGGGGCTATTCAGTTGGCTTGATGGTTCTGACTCTGGTGTCGGTGAGCGGCGTAATCCGTTTAGGTATAGGACCTCCCTCATTTTTGGGGGTATCTCTGTTTGGGGAGGGGCTGAATACCCCCCATATATACCCCCAAACCTCTTGGATTTCATCCTATCCCATTGGATGTTATCGGACAACAAAAAAAGAAAAAGGCCCGATTTCTCAGGCCTTTCTGGACAGCGTTGGACGCTGTTGAATTTGATGGTGGTGGAGATGAGGGGGATCGAACCCCTGACCTCAGCATTGCGAACGCTGCGCTCTCCCAACTGAGCTACATCCCCACAACATGAGAAGGTGTTTATACCAGAAACCAAGGGCCGTGTCAAATTAAAAAATGCTTGTTTTATTCCATGAAAAATGTGCATGATGAACGACCCTGAAACAGCAGTACCATAACGGAGAAAAGCATGACCGATAAACTTGTGTTGAACGACGTTTTCAAGCAGTCGACCCATGACCTCGACAAAACCCTTCCACCGGAAGAGACCGTGAGGCGATTCAAGGACAAGATAGCACAACTGAATCTTCACATCCTGGATGAGGTCGTCCGCATCGACAACGGTCGCTTGGGGATTCCGGTCTATATGAGCTACTGCGGTCCCGACGCCGAAAAGGTCACCGGCACCCGGAAACAGATGGGAAAAGGAGCGACGCCCGAACAGGCCGAGGCGAGTGCGATAATGGAGCTTGGAGAGCGGTTCAGCTTCTTCAGTTACTACCTCGACCCCAAAAACTTTATCATCGACACCCATGAAAACCTTAGGGAACGCGCCCTCTCCTTTAAAGCGGTGGCACGCTCCGTCCACGACACCTCCGAGGATCGCGATCAGGCCCGAAAGATCTTCGAATCACTCCCCCTCCGGTGGGCCCGAGGCTATAGCCTCACCGAGGAGAGACCGGTCCTCATCCCCTTCGACTGGTTTTTCACCATAAACGAATTCAACGGTTCCTGCGCGGGGAACTGCGTGGAGGAAGCCCTCAACCAAGGCATCTGCGAGGTGGTGGAGCGGCATGTTTCCTCGGTGGTCAGCCGCGGCCGCATCAACGTTCCCGGTATCCAGCCCGATTCGGTCTCCGACCCGGTCGTCCGGGACATGATCGAAAAGTTCCGCCGGGCCGGAGTCCGGATCCATATTTCGGATTTCAGCCTCGACACGGGCATCCCCACCGTCGGGGTACTGGCCTGGGATCCCGAAACCTTCCCGGAAAAAAGCGAGATCGTCTGGACCGCCGGCACTACGCCCAATCCCCAGAAGGCTCTGAGCCGAGCTCTCAGCGAAACCGCGCAGTTGGGCGGAGACTTCAATTCGGGATCCAATTTTATCGCAAGCGGGCTGCCCAAGTTCACCGACATCGACGAGGCCCGATATATTACCCGTCCGGAATCGATGCGAATCATCGACGCACTTCCCGATCTCTCCCACGACAACCTCAAAATCGAGATTCTGAATCTCCTCTCGGCCCTTTCCCGTCACGACATGAACGTCCTTGCCATCGATGTCACCCATGAAAAATTGGGGATTCCGGCTTTTTATACCCTCATCCCCGGCGCCCATTTCAGGGAGCGGGCCGAGGGGGGGAGCGTGGGAATGTTCTGTGCCAAGCTCATCGCCGAAAAGAATCCCGCCCCGGTGGCGGTCATGACCCTCAGAGAGGTCGAACGCCAGCTGCCGGACAAATACTATATCCAGTTTTATCTTGGCACTGCGTATCTCGACATGGGTGAGACCGACACTGCACTGGCCTGTTTGCAAAAAGCCCTCAACCTGAATCCCGAACCTCAGGACGTCCCCAGCATCTATTCATTCATGGGGGTATGCCTGAAAGACCTCGAACGCTATCAAGACGCTTTGGTCATTCTGGAAAAAGGGCTTCGGCTCGATCCGGAACGACCCGATCTATACAATCTCAAGGGGTTCTGCCATTTCAAGCTGAAAGAGCACGATCAGGCTATCGAAAGCTTCAAGGCCGTTTTGCGCATCAATCCCGGCTCCGCCATCGATTACGCCAACATCGCCGCCAACTATCGGGATATGGGGAATACGGAACAGGCGATCTTCTATTTTCAGATGGCCCTCTCCCTTGATTCGTCCATCGACTTTGCCAGGAACGGCCTGGAAAAACTGCTGTCCAGGACAGCGCGCTCTTAATGATCCCAGACGATCGGGTATGACCCCTCATGGCTTTTGAATATTTCATCGGCAATCGATATCTGATAACCCGGAAGAAGCAGGCCTTCATCTCCCTCATCACCTTCCTATCCACCGCAGGGGTGGCTGTGGGTGTCATGGTGATGATAGTAGTCATCGCCGTCATGTCGGGGGCCGAATCCGAGCTTCGCTCCCGCATGCTGGGGATTACCGCTCATGCGGCCATTCTCCGGCACGGCGGGGAGTTTACGGACTATCCCGAGGCATTGCGAAAACTCCGTGAAACACCGGGTGTCACCGCAGCGACCCCATATATATTCACCCAGGTCATGCTGCGATCCGCCTCGGCCGTCACCGGCGTCGTGCTGAGGGGAATCGATCCTGCCACCGCCGGAAAGGTGATCCGCAGCCTGAATCAGAAAACGCTGGATGCCCTGAACGATGCCGCGAATGCCGGCGAACCCGGGAAAACCGTCCCGGGGATCATTTTGGGCAAGGAATTGGCGAATCTCCTGGGCGTGGGGCAAGAGAAACTTATCTCCCTCATCATTCCCGGCGGGGGTGTTGGAAAACTGCCCACTATCCGGCAGTTCCGGGTCGTCGACACCTTCGAATCCGGACTGTACGAATTCGACAAAGGCATGGCCTATGTGACCATCCACGATGCCCAAAGAATATTGCGTCTCCCGGACGCCGTTTCCGGCATTGAAATCCAGGTCAACGACATCTATCGGGCCGGAGAGATATCGAAGCGTGCGGCCGATAACCTTGGTCACGAATACTGGGCCCAGGACTGGATGCGCATGAACCGAAACGTCTTTTCGGCACTGAAGCTTCAAAAGACGGTGATGTTTATCATCCTCGCGCTGATCGTTTTGGTGGCGGCCTTTAACATCGCAAGCACCCTCATCATGATGGTTATGGGGAAAATTGGAGATATCGCCATCTTGAAGGCCATGGGAGCCACGGATCGCAGCATTCGAAAAATTTTCGTTTACAAGGGGATGGCCATCGGTTCGATGGGTACCCTTTTGGGCACCATCGGGGGTTTTATTCTCTCGGCCGTCCTGAAGCGCTATCATTTTATCGAGCTACCCAAGGATGTCTACTTTTTCACGACGCTGCCGGTAAGCCTCGAGCCCCTGGACGTGATCGTCACCATCGTTTCGACTCTAGCCGTCTGTTACGTGTCGACCCTCTACCCCGCGCGCCGCGCAGCTCGATACAACCCTGTAGAAGCTTTTCGCTATGGCTGATGGAGCCTGGAAACGAGGAAGGGCAAGAAAAACAAAGCCGTGTTGCCCAAGACATGAATGGTTATGGGGGCCGTCAGGCGGCCTTTTGCCTCATAGGCTGCGGCAAAAAAGATGCCGCCGGCCACCTGCACCACGCCCGGGGATGAATGGAGGAGGACAAAAGCGATCGTACTGAAACTCATGGCCGTAACGACCCCCCAGCGCCTCAGATACCCATAGAGGACCCCCCGAAAAAAGATCTCCTCGGCCACCGGCCCGATGAGCCCGCCCACGACAAAAAGGACAATACGGTCGTCCATCTCCCGTGGGAGCTTCACGGGAAACCATGCCAGGGGATCGATCCCCAAGCCCGGCAAGACAAGCAAAGCGCACCCCGCCAGCCCGCCGGCAGCGCCGGACCAGACCAGCCCCTGAAAGAGACCCGGCAATATCGAGGCCTTCGACAGACCGATCCGGCCAAGCCCCCCGCTCCACGCCCGAAAAAGGACCGTCAAGGCGAAAATCTCGGCACCCCTCCCCCAGCCCAGGGCAACCATCGGACTCATGCGGCCCGATGCAATGGACCACCACACTACAATCTCGATCCCGACCACAGCGGCAACCCCACCGCCCAACGATATCAGTTGAATCCGTTCTGATGCCATCCCAGCCGCCTCAGAGCCCTGTAAGCATAGAGTTGGACATACCACTCCCTGGAGCGATGGATAACCGACAGGAGGTGTGGTACGGCTCGCCGGTCGCCCCTTCGGCCCAGGGACCGACAAGCCTGGCAGGCGACATTGATCTGGTGGTCGTCCAGAAGGCCCACGAGAACGGCAACGCTGTCAGGACTCCGGTCGAAAGCAAGCACCCTTGCCAACCAGTACCGTTCCAGGAGGTCCGGGCTGCGGGCAATGCTGCGGGCATCCGCAAGCCCATGAATCCCCCGTTTTTCACGGTAAAGAAAGGTCAAGCCTTTGACCCGGACAGTCGCCTCATCGGCTTGCAGAAGCGCTTTCAGCATTGCCTTGCTTGCCGTCGCCCGGGAAGGCTTGTCCCCCAACGCCCCCGATGCCCAGAACAGCAGAAGACCGCTCGCAGCCGCGGCGATCATGACGCCCGCCAAAGCCGCCCCGACCGGCCCCAAGCATCGACCGGCAATACGATGGGCCGGGAAATAGATCGTCCCATAAATGGTGAGGAGGCCGATCACCATGAGGGATGCAAAAGCGACCCTCCTCAGACCGATACCGCGATCGGTTTCAGCTGAAAACATCCTCAGCGTTATTCCGGGGCAGGCGGCAAATTCCCCGACAGAAACGGCGATAACCTCTCTCCCCTGACGCGACAGCGACAGGCGTTCTCGGTCGATTCGCATCTCCATGTCGGAAGATCCCTCTCCGCCGATTGCCAGCCAGTCGAGTCGAGCGAGCGCAGGCCTCAGACGGTTGTTCGTCGGGTCATCGTCGGGACTTATGGTGCGCCAGGTACGGATGAGGTCCTGATCGAGGGATTTGAAGGCTTGAGCGGGATAAAGGGTATACCGGTAATAGAAGTTGTTGATGGCGATACCAACGGGGTTGGAAAGCAGAAGGCGGTCCCGAACGCTGGAAAAAAGCGCGGTGTCGGCATACAAAAGCCCCATTCCTCCCAGAACGAGGACTCCCATGAGATGAATCATCTCGACACTCCGGGACGTCCCTGTCAAGCGGTTTCCATCCCAGATCGACGCGGCAAAGACCGCTGTGGGGATCAGCAGGGCATAGGCGATGGCCGCCGCCGATACGCCGTTGGAATTCATCATCCCGATCAGTCCGGCCCATAAAAGGATGAGACCCCAACGAACCGGAAAGCTCCGATCGCGGCTCCGACGCCACCATTGAACGGCGGGAAGGGATAGAAGGGTAAGCCCCAAGCCAACGGTGAAGGTAAAAAACATCCCGCCGTAAAAAGCGGCTTGCCAGTCTTTCAGAGATTCGGCGGCCACAGGCGACGGCACCGCCACAAAGCCGGCTTTCAGAAGGGACTTCACCTTCTCGTAATGATTGATATTGGAAGTCCGAACATGCACAACGGCAACGGCTTGGGCCGTCAAGAGGCCTGCAACAACACGACGGCATGTCATTCCGCCCTCTGGTGGCTCCGGGGGGTCATGCCGGAAACAAGCCACCGGGGGATCTCGTGATGGCCGGCCCGACCAATGGCAGCAAAAAGGTAAACGGAACATCCCGAAATACACCGGAAAACGCGTCCTTGACGACGTTTTCTTCCCCTTGCCGCTCCTGACGGCGCGCCGCCTTTTCCCGCTTCACCATCGCCTCAATACTGTTGATATAATACATGCTAATGCTAAACTCCCGTCGGCCCACCGCGTTCGGCGCCGCCGAAAGAATCAGAACATCTTTGCTTTTACTCCAGGAATAGGCCCGAGCGCCGCGATCTCCCCAGGCCATATTCCTCGGCTCCCCGTATCGACCCTTCAGAGTCTCCAGGATATCGGTTTCGTCCGTGCCGGAACGAATGCGGATGACGAGCGGTTTTCGGGTATCTGCGTCGAAAATGAGCTCAACGAAATCAAACGGGGTGGTCTGTCTCGACATGTGACGGTACATGAGTGTCACCGTATTGTGCTCAACGCGAATGCCGGCGGAGCCGTTGAGCTCTCGGTTGACGGTGTCGAGGTCGGGAAAATACTCCCGAAGGAACCCGCGATAATTGATCTCGAGATTCAGCACATTGCGGCCAGAAATGCTGTCGTTGCCGAGTTTTCCCTTGAGATCCGACCGCAGATTATCGGTAAGTCGGGTGTTGGCTCCGATGTCAAAAAACGTAAAACTTTCCGGAACCTCGGGACTGTCGGGTGGACGGGTTTCCTGGCCGCAGGAGAACCAGACGCCAAGCAGTAGGACGCAGAGGACGGCCCTCAACCCTGCCGCCATTCGCAGCCTCAAATACAGATATCCTTTCATTTGAATCCCTTATCGCTTCCAACCGCCTAAGAGGTGCAGATGGAGATGAAAGATGACCTGCCCCCCGCCGCGTTCAACATTGAACAGAAGCTTATAACCCGATGTGGATATGCCCTCCCTGGCGGCCATATCACGGGCGACGACGATCATTTCCCCCAGAAGCGAATGGTCTTCCGCCACAATGTCGTTGATGCTACGGATATGCTTTTTGGGTACAATCAACAGATGCACGGGGGCATGGGGATGGATGTCTCTAAAGACCACCACCGATTCGTTCTCAAACAAAAATTCCGTGTCCGTATCCCCGCTGGCAATACTGCAAAACAGGCATTTTTCTTTCATGATCCGGCAAGTCCTTGGTTTCGAGGTTCATCGTCAAAGGCAGGGGGTGCGTCATCTAAACGCCATCTCCCTCGCCGAGTTTTGATCGTCAGGGATTTTTCGAGCCCTTTAAGAAATTTTTTTCTCGGAATCTCTTCCGCACCAAGTCGAATCAGGTGATCGGTTCGGACCTGGCAGTCGACCAGGTCGAACCGCCATTTTTCGAGCTGACGCACCAGGGTAACGAAGGCGGTCTTGGAGGCATTGCTGACGCGGGTGAACATGGATTCACCAAAAAAGCAGGCTCCCAGGGAGACGCCGTAAAGTCCCCCGGCCAGTTTGCCATCAGACCAGGCTTCTACGGAATGAGCGTATCCCGCCTGATGAAGCAGAATGTATGCTTGGATCATCTCCTCCACCAGCCACGTTCCTTGTCCAACCTCGGTTCGCACCTGCGCGCACTCCCGGATGACCCGATCAAACGCCAAGTCCAAGGTGACCTGGAAGCGGCCCTGCCTCAAGATCTTTTTGAGACTTCTGGAAACCTTCATCCGATCGGGGTAGAGCACCAATCTCGGATCCGGAGACCACCATATGATAGGGTCATATTCGGAGTACCAGGGGAATATCCCCTTTTTATAGGCCAGGATCAGCCGTGGAAGGCTCAAGTCGCCTCCCACGGCCAAAAGGCCTTCGCGCTCCGCCATATGCGGCGGGGGAAATCCTAATTTATCGGAAAGTTCAAAAACCGGCATGGTCCGTCAGCCCGTCACGCACCCTTCTGTCGAAGATCCGCTCCACGAGCGTGCGGGAGCACGTTAAAAAGGAATTCCAGACGGCCGTCCGCCATTTGAATGGATACCGTACCCCCCTTTTCCAACTGCCCGAAAAGGATTTCATCCGTCAGCCGATCTTTGACTTCGGTCTGGATAACGCGACCCAGGGGTCTTGCACCATATCGTGGATCATGGCCCTTTTTGGCCAACCAGGTCCGAACCTCATCCGTAATGGAAAGCACCACCTTCTTTGTCGAGAGCTGGAGATTCAACTCCCGGATGAATTTGTCCACGATTCGCTCCATGATGCCGATATCGAGAGCATTAAAGGTGATGATGCCGTCGAGGCGATTCCGGAATTCCGGGCTAAAATACATCTCGATGGCTTTCTGCCCCTTGCGCTTCACATCCTGACGGGCATCTCCGAATCCGATGGTCTGCGAACTCATCTCTCTTGCACCGGCATTGGAGGTCATGATGATGATGACGTTTCTGAAGTCCGCCTTCTTACCGTTGTTGTCGGTGAGAGTGGCGTAATCCAGAACCTGCAACAGAATGTTGAAGAGGTCGGGGTGTGCCTTTTCGATCTCGTCGAACAACAGTACGCTGTGGGGGTGTTTCCGGACCCCGTCGGTCAAAAGTCCGCCCTGGTCAAAACCGATGTATCCCGGAGGAGCGCCGATAAGGCGAGCTACGGCGTGTTTCTCCATATACTCGCTCATATCGAATCGGAGAAATTTGACCCCCAGGCTGGTCGACACCTGACGAGCCACTTCTGTCTTGCCTACCCCGGTAGGCCCGGTGAACAGAAACGATCCCACCGGGTGGTCGGGGTTGCCCAGCCCAGCACGGGATCGCTTGATGGCGGTGACCAACGACCCGATGGCGTCATCCTGGCCGAAAACCACCCCTTTCAGGCCTTCGGCCAAGTGCTCCAGCCGACTCCTGTCCGTGACCGACACGCTCTGGGTGGGAATCCTGGCGATTTTGGCCACGATCTTCTCGATATCGGACGCATGGATCTTCTTCCGGTTGGTCCCGCCAGTCAAACGGACAAAAGCACCGGTTTCATCGATGACGTCGATGGCCTTGTCCGGCAGGAAGCGATCATTGATGTACTTGGCCGACAGTTCCGCAGCCGCCTTCAGGGCCGAGTCGGTGTAAACGATGTCATGATGATCCTCATAGTAAGTCTTCAATCCCTTGAGAATTTTGTAAGTCTCGACTGTTGACGGCTCGGGCACCTCGATTTTTTCAAACCGGCGTGAAAGGGCCCGATCTTTTTCCAGGTGGTTCTGGTATTCCTCGTAAGTCGTGGAACCGATGCACCGGATTTCTCCACTGGCCAAAAACGGCTTCATGATGTTGGAGGCGTCCATGGAGCCGCCAGAGGTGGCCCCCGCGCCGACAATCGTGTGAATTTCATCGATGAAGAGAATGGCGTTCTTCTTTTCCTTGAGAGCGGTGATCACCCCTTTGAGTCGTTTTTCAAAATCCCCCCGAAATTTCGTACCGGCCAACATCGCCCCCAGGTCCAAGGCATAAATCCTCACGTCCTGGAGCAGGTCCGGAATTCGCTTCTCATGAACCATGATGGCCAGCCCTTCGGCCAACGCGGTCTTTCCCACCCCCGGCTCCCCGACGAAGACCGGATTGTTTTTACGGCGGCGACAGAGAACCTGAACCGTACGCTCAAGCTCCGCTTCACGGCCGATGAGCGGATCGATCCGCCCTTCTGCGGCTTTCTGGACCAGTTCCGTCGTAAAGGCCGACAACAGGTCGACCTGCCGGCTTTTGGATCGGGTCTCATCTTCCTCATCAGGCGAATTCGACGCTTCGTAGGTCTCCTTTGGCGCCTCGTGGGAAATGTAGTTCAGGACATCCAGGCGCGTGATCCCCTCGGCGTTCATAAAATAGGCGGCATGGGATTCCTTTTCCTGAAAGATGGACGCCAGAATATCACCCACATCCACCTCCGGTTTTTCCGCAGAACGCGCGTGGTTAACAGCCCGCTGAATCACCCGTTGAAAACCGGCCGTCTGCTGAAAAACATATTCCTTGCCTTCCGGCACGCTTTCGATACGCTCATCAAAAAATTGGGCAAGTTGGCTTTTTAGATGCTCAATATTTCCCCCACAGCTCCGAATAATCTCTATCCCGAAATCATCGTGCAGGATCGCGTAAAGGACGTGCTCCACGCAAACATGATCATGGCGTCTTCGTTTGGCTTCCCTTACTGCAAATCCGAGCGTAGCGCTCAGTTCTTTACTGATCATGGTTATTCTTCCTCCATCGTGCATTTCAGCGGAAACCCATTTTCCTCGGCGAGTCGCGAGACGGTTTCCACCTTTGTCTCCGCAACCTCGTAAGTATACACGCCGCAGATGCCGACACCTTTTCTATGGACATTCAGCATGATCTGTGTCGCCGCTTCAACCGTCTTGTTGAACACATACACCAGAATCTCCACCACAAATTCCATGGTTGTGTAATCATCGTTGTGAAGGAGAACCCGGTACATGGAAGGTTCACGAACATCCTCCAGTGTATCGGTTGAGACACTTTCCTGGATATCAGGATCGTATTGGCTCATATCATTCCTCGGGTCTTCACCTTATTTACCACAACATTTCTTGTATTTTTTGCCGCTGCCGCATGGACACGGATCATTTCTTCCGATTTTCCGTTCTCGCTTGACGGGTTTTTTCTTGAGGGATCCATCAGCATCTCCACCTGAAAAAACCAGATCCTGCTCCCTGGGCTCCGTAAATTCATCCAGGGCGTCCGGTTTGGCGACCTGTATTTTGAACATGATCTCCAACATCTCTTCCTTGATCCGGTGGATCATGCTGTTGAACATCTCGAACCCCTCTTTCTTATAGACGATCAGAGGGTTCTGCTGGGCGTAACCTCTCAGGCCGATCCCTTCCTTAAGGTGATCCATACTGAGCAAATGGTCCTTCCAAAGACTATCCACAGTTTGCAGCATAACATACCGTTCGATCAACCGAAACTGCTCCGAACCAACCGTCTGTTCCCGTTGGCCGTAAACCCCCAGGGCTTTGTCGGAGATCAGCCGGGCCACGCTTTCGGCGTCACGACCTTCGAGGGAGGCCGCTTCCAGTGCCATGCGGATATTGAACTGTTTGAAAACCGCGTCACTCAACCCCTTGAGATCCCAATCTTCAGGCAGTAGCTTTTCATTGATGAAATCCGCGGCTATCTCCTCGGCCCGCTCCAGGATCATCTCTTCGATGGAGGCCCGAAGGTCTTCTCCCCGGAGGGCCTCCCGCCGCTGTTCATAAATCACCTCGCGCTGCTGATTCATGACGTCATCGTATTCAAGGAGATGTTTGCGGATATCGAAATTGTGAGCCTCCACCTTAGCCTGAGCATTCTCAATAGCCCGGCTGATGAGATTGTGCTCGATAGGCTCCCCTTCCTCCATGCCCAGTTTGTCCATCACGCCAGTGATCCGCTCCCCGCCGAATATCCTGAGAAGATCGTCCTCCAGTGCCAGGTAAAAACGAGATGATCCGGGGTCTCCCTGTCGACCGGACCGTCCTCTGAGCTGATTGTCGATACGCCGGCTCTCATGGCGCTCCGTTCCAATAATATGAAGCCCCCCCAAGGCCTTGACGCCCTCCCCGAGCACGATGTCGGTACCTCGGCCGGCCATGTTGGTGGAAATGGTCACCGCACCCGGCTGTCCGGCCATGGCAACGATCTCTGCCTCCTTGGCATGATGTTTGGCGTTGAGCACGGTGTGTTTTACACCCTTCTTCTTAAGCTTTTCGCTCAACTCCTCCGAGATATCGATGGAAATGGTGCCCACCAGCACCGGTTGTCCTTTTTTGTACAGCTCCTGAATTTCACGGATCACCGCATCGAATTTCTCTCGCCGCGTTTTGTAGATGGCGTCGGGATAATCTTTTCGAATCATTGGCATATGGGTCGGAATGACCATGACATCCAAATCATAGATCTTCTTGAATTCCGCCGCTTCGGTATCCGCCGTACCGGTCATGCCCGCTAATTTGTCATACATTCTAAAATAATTCTGGAAGGTAATGGTCGCAAGCGTTTGATTTTCATTTTCAATCTTGACGTTCTCTTTGGCTTCCAATGCTTGGTGAAGGCCTTCACTGTAGCGTCGCCCCGGCATGAGGCGGCCGGTAAACTCATCGACAATGACGACCTCCCCGTTCTTGACGATGTAGTCCACATCCCGTTTGAACAAAGTGTGGGCCTTCAGTGCCTGGTTGACGTGGTGCAGCATTTCGATGTTTTTGGGGTCATAGATGTTGTCCACCTTCAACATGCTCTCGGCCTTGGCAACCCCTTCTTCGGTAAGCACCGAGGTTCTGGCCTTTTCGTCGATGGTGTAATCCGTGTCCCGCTTGAACCGGGGGATGATCTCGTTGACTTGGTAATAGAGATGGGTCGACTTCTCGGCCGGACCCGAAATGATGAGAGGCGTCCTTGCTTCATCGATCAGAATGCTGTCCACCTCGTCAACGATGGCAAAATTGAGATCCCCTTGAACGAGTGCCTGCCGTTCATACTTCATATTGTCTCGAAGATAATCAAAGCCGAACTCGTTGTTAGTCCCGTAGGTCACGTCCACCCCATAGGCGATCTGGCGCTCCTTGTCGGTCATGCCGTGAACGATGGTGCCCACTGAAAGTCCCAGGAATTCGTAGATTCGTCCCATCCATTCCGCGTCGCGTGTGGCCAGGTAGTCATTCACCGTCACAATGTGAACGCCTTTCCCGGTGAGCGCGTTGAGGTAAGCCGGCAGCGTCGATACAAGGGTTTTCCCTTCACCGGTTTTCATTTCCGCGATTTTCCCCTGGTGCAACACGATTCCGCCGATGAGTTGAACGTCGAAATGGCGCATTTTTAGGGTTCTGATGGAAGCCTCCCTGACCGTCGCGAACGCCTCGGGAAGAAGGTCGTCAAGCGGTTCGCCCCTCTCGAGACGTTCCTTGAATCTTGCGGTCCGACCTTTCAAAGCGTCATCGTTCAAGACCTGAATTTCAGGCTCTAATGCGTTGATCCTTTCAACGATCGGTTGTAGTTTTTTGAGCTCTCTTTCGTTTTTGCTTCCAAATACCTTGGTCAGAAAGTCGAAAATCATGAAGAATACGTTCCTTTCAGGAGAATATATCGGGGTTTCCCCGAAGCGGCGGCCAAACTCTCCTCCCAGCTGACAGGATCGCGGCAAAACATCATCGAAATCGACCGGTTTTTTTGACGCCTTCAAAATTCCTGTCGACCGTTGCGGCGGCGATACGTCGGCTCAGGCAGCCGCCGACGCCGGTCGTTGCAGCCAATTATTTCTTGCCACGAGCCTAAAATCATTAAAACATATTAAGATGAAAAACGGCAGTTGTCCATGAATAAAGCACGTTTTATCGCGCTGAATCCTGAATGGATGAAGGGATTGCGGCAGGAAAAAGGAACGATAGCGCAATACCCCGAGTTGCTATCGCCAAACCCCCCGGGGAACGAACGAATGCACTATTTTTTGTTATATAAAACCACTTGTTTGTTGTCTGAATTCATGAAGTAGTTTTGAGGGTTCACGGGCATTCCGTTCAGATGGACTTCGTAATGGAGATGGGGGCCCGTACTTCTTCCGGTATTGCCGATGCGGGCGATCTCTTCTCCCCGCTTCACCTTTTCCCCCTGCTTCTTCAAAAATCGGCTCAGATGAGCATAACGCGTCACCACGCCATATCCGTGATCAATGACCATCATCTTTCCATAGGAACCGTTGTACCCGGCCATGATAATCCGACCGCCCGCAGGCGCGACAACAACAGCGCCGCTCTTGGTGGCAATATCGATCCCTTTGTGGAATTCGGATTCTCCGGTAAATGGAGATGTTCGACTACCGAACACCGAGGTCACGGTGCCTTTGGCGGGATAGATGGACGGGGTCCGGGCCAGAAGGTTCTGTTGCTCTTCCAAGGCCCCCATGAGGGACTCGAATTCCTCCTTCTGGATCTCCGCCTCATGGGTGAGTTGCTTGACCTGTTCATGCATCTTTTGCATCAGGCTGTTATGCTTGGCTTTCAGGTCCAGGAAAGGATATAGGTCCGCCGGCGCTGAGCCACCGACCCCGAAGAGATTTTCCGTCTCTTCTTCCGGCTCCAGGTTAGCCATCACACGGACCTTTTTTCCAAACTGACTCAAAGAGACGAGTTTATCTTTAAGATCATTGATTTCACTGGCAAAACATTGAATCTGTTTTCGTTGAAACTGGAGGAGTTCATGCTGATTGGCCAGTTGGGTCTCCATAGCCCTTGCGTCGCGGGCAACAGATTTCAGGTAAAGGTATTCCTTTACCAGATACCCGAATCCGCAAATGATGGCAACTCCACAAAACGTCATTAAGCACATTAAAATCCGATAGCTGGCAAACCGCTTTGTCGTTGCTCGGCGTGATGTCCTCACATGAGAAGTCATACGGTTACTCATGGCAGTCAGATTTAACCCTTGATGTCGTCGGTTTTTCTGTCGATTGATCTCCATGCGGAAAACTTTCGAGAAAGCCCCGGCGATGAACTTGCATATCCGGCAGGAGCGGATGGAACCGGGCAGGTTAAGGGAGGACTGAGTCCTCCCTGGCGTGCGCCTCGGACGTTTACGCGATTCCAAGTTTGAATTTGAGGGATTTCAATGTATTGTGCATGAGCATGGTAATCGTCATCGGCCCGACCCCACCGGGAACAGGCGTGATGTAACCGGCGATCTGCTTGGCGGCGTCAAAATCCACATCCCCCCTCAGCACGGCGACCATCTTGCTCGGATCTTTGGCGCTGGGCTTTTCACCGACTCTGTTAACGCCGACATCAATGACACAGGCGCCCGGCTTGATCCATTCAGGTTTCACCAGTCCGGGAACGCCTGCAGCGACGATCAGAATGTCCGCGCGCTTACAGTGAGCCGCCAAGTCTCTGGTGCGGGTGTGAACGATCGTCACGGTTGAATTGGCGCCCTTGCCCTTCTGGACCATCATATTGGCAATGGGCTTTCCGACGATGTTGGAGCGGCCCACGACAACGACTTCCGCGCCGCTGGTCTCGACGCCGGCACGAACGATCATCTCCTGGATACCGGCGGGTGTGCAGGGGGGGAATTTCACTTCGTCGCCGCCGATCATCAGCCGGCCGACGTTGACGGGGTGAAAGCCGTCGACGTCCTTGTCGGGATCAATGGCGTTCAGAACCTTCTTGTCGTCGATGTGCTTCGGCAGCGGCAGCTGCACCAGAATGCCGTGAATGGAATCATCTTTATTGTACTTGTCGATGAGGGCCAGAAGATCCTTTTCGGAGATGTCCGCCGGCTGATTGTCCTGAACTTCGTGGAATCCGACCCGGTGGGCCGTTTTGATCTTCAGTGTGACATAGGAAACGGAGGCGGGACTTTCACCGACAAGGATCGTCACCAGTCCGGGCACCATACCGTGTTTTTTCTTGATCTCAGCAACCTCCGCCGTGATCTCCTCGAGAATCTCCTCCCGGATTTCAGTACCTAAAATCAACTTCGCTGACATGCCATTCTCCTTTCATCGTTGTCGTTATTGACGCTACCGCTCAGTTCGCTCATCCAGAATCTGAACTTATTAGTTCAATCCATCCGGGATGTCAAGAAAACACATTGGCGCCGGCTTTGGGACACCAGTCTTCCCAAAGGCCCCGGATCTCAACCGCAGCGCCCGCCGTGCTATTATCACGCCTTATAATACGGCCTTCAGGCCGCCTTCCGGTGCTCCCGGCTTCGTATCCACATCAAAGTGGATAGGGCACAGCGTTCAAACCGGTGGATTCATCGAATCCGAGCATGATATTCATGTTCTGGACGGCCTGACCTGCGGCGCCTTTCACCAGGTTGTCAATGGCCGATATCAGGATTACCCTGCGATGAGCGGCATCGAGCACGACACCCACATCGCAATAGTTGGTCCCACGGACATGGAGCGTGCTCGGCACCTGGCCTTCCGAACAGAGCCGAACGAACGGACGACCCGCGTAAAAGGATCTCAGGCATTCGCGGATCTCTCCCTCCGTCACCGATTCTTTCGGAACGGCATAAAGCGTGGTCAGCATGCCCCGGCTCATGGGAACCAGATGGGGTACAAAGGAGATATGGACGGAATTTCCCACCGCAAGGCTCAAAACCTCATCCATTTCCGGATTGTGGCGATGGTTGCCAACTTTATAAGCCTTGAAGGATTCCGCCACCTCACAGTAAAGTGATCCCAGGCTCGGCGATCTGCCTGCCCCGCTCACCCCCGACTTGGCGTCGGCCACCAAGCCGTCGGAGCGGATCAATCCCGCCTTGAGGAGCGGCACCAGAGGAAGGAGAACGCTGGTCGGATAACATCCGGGATTGCCGACGACCCTGGCCTGGGAAACGGCATCCCCATAGATCTCTGGGAGGCCGTAGACCGCTTCCTCGGAAAGGGGTGCGGCCGTGTGGTGTTGATAAACGGCTTCATAGCGTTTTACATCCCGAAACCGGAAGTCCGCCGAGAGATCGATCACCCGCTTGCCCTGAGCCGCCAGCTGCGGAACGATTTCCATGGGAATTTTGTGGGGAAGCGCCGTAAAAACGATATCCGCGCGGCTGCACATGTCATCCAGGGAGAATTCTTCGCACGTCAGGTCGACAACCCCTTTCATGGCGGGAAAGACCCGATCGAAGGGCATCCCTGCGTATTGCCGCGAGGTGATGATCGATAGCGCGGCCTTCGGGTGACCGAAAAGTATCCGAACCAACTCCGCTCCCGCATAGCCCGTTGCGCCGATGATCCCGACCCTGACCATAACACCTCCCTGTATCCGCCGTTGTCTTTATCCAAAAATGACAATTCCGGGAAAAGTCTGATATCCACTCAGGGCGTATCCCTCTTCACTGCGACGTATTTTAAACGCGCCGAAGCCCTCGGGATTCGCAAGCCTTGATCTCGGACTTCCTGTATAACCATCCTGAAATTGACTTTTAAAAAATGCACTCAGTATGCTGTTGTCTGCCGAACGCCGTTATTGATGCTGTTATTCATGATTGACCGACACCGGTCCGGCAAATTCGCATTCTCTATCAGAAATGTCGGGGATTTTCAAGCGCCATTGGCAACGGGCCGACTGCAAACGCATCTTCGCACAAAAGCGTTGCGGAAACAGCCGATTCATACTAAATAGCGAACCGTTTCACAGAAGACGCGACAATGCAAGCATCTCTCCATCGACGCGCCCTCCTTCTGTGCCAAAACTCTGAAAAGATGACAATAACATTATGAATATATTGAATATACAAAATCTATATCTGGGCTATGACGACCACCCCCTCCTCGAGGACGTTAACCTTCAGATCGACAGGGGAGAGCGGGTTTGCTTGCTGGGCAGAAACGGCTCCGGTAAATCGACTCTTATCCGGTTGATCAACGGCGATATCCGGCCTGATGCCGGCGAAATTCAACTTCGACAGGGGGCTCGAGTCTCCCTTCTCAGCCAAGCTGTACCCGTAAATATCGTCGGAACGGTTCTCGATGTAACCTTGGGCGGCATAAGGCGGACCGGCGCGACCGACGGCCGGCGCGAATGGGAGAACAGCCTGGTAGCGGAGACGATCCTATCCCGCATGGACCTCCCGTCAGACGCGACGTTCGAGGCCCTCTCCGCAGGACTCAAACGGAGAGCGCTTCTCGCCAGAGCCCTGGCCGTCGAACCGGACATCCTATTGCTGGACGAGCCCACCAACCATCTTGACATGGATGCCATCGCTTGGCTGGAGGAATATGTCCACCGGTACGTCAAAACCCTCCTTTTCGTAACCCACGACCGGATATTTCTTCAAAAGCTGGGCACCCGAATTATTGAACTGGACCGGGGGCGTCTGACCAACTGGAACTGCAACTATGGCACTTACCTGGAACGGAAGGCAGCCGCCCTTTCCGTGGAAGCCGATCAGCGCCATCAGTTCGAAAAAAAGCTCAACCGTGAGGAAACCTGGATTCGACAGGGACTTAAAGCACGACGGACACGCAACGAAGGGCGGGTTCGCGCGCTTCTCCGCATGCGGGAGGATCGGCGGGCATGGCGAGAGCGGTTCGGGTCCGTCAAGCTTATGGCCCAGGAGGCGCGGCGGACCGGAAAACTTGTCATCGAAGCCCAGGATATCAGCCACGACTGGGGGGGGCGGCCAATTATTCGCGATCTGTCCCTTACGGTAACGCGCGGCGATAAGTTGGGCATTATCGGCCCCAACGGTGTCGGAAAGACCACCTTGCTCAACATCCTTTTGGGGAACATAGCCCCGAAGACTGGTTTCGTGCGCCACGGCACCCATCTCGAAACGGCCTATTTCGACCAGTTGAGGGCTCAATTAGATGAAAACAGGACGGTTCAAGAAAATGTTGTGGAGAGCGGCGACCACGTCATCATTGGCGGTGCTCCCATGCACGTCATCGGTTACCTCAAGGATTTTCTTTTCTCGCCGGACAGGGCCAGAAGCCCAGTATCCATCCTGTCGGGGGGTGAAAAAAACCGTTTGTTGCTGGCCAAGCTCTTTACCAAGCCAGCCAACGTTCTGGTGTTGGATGAACCCACCAATGACCTAGACCTGGAAACTCTCGAACTGCTCGAATCGCTTCTCTTGACTTACGATGGTACCGTACTGCTGGTCAGTCACGATCGGACTTTTCTAAACCATGTGGCGACCGGTACTCTGGCATTCGAAGGCAATGGACGTGTCACAGAATATGTCGGTGGATATGACGACTGGGTTGCCCAACGCCCGGCCCCGACATCCGACGATAAACAGCTTCCCAGACCCAAAGCTGCCAAGCCCCGCCGGGAGAGACCCAGAAAGCTCACCTACAAGGAGCGCCTCGAACTGGAGGCGCTTCCCCAAATCATCGAGACCCTTGAAGTCGAACAGGTAACCCTTCACGAGCAGATGGCCGATCCCGCCTTTTACAAGAACTCGGGAGCCGCCGTCGCCGCGGCGAAATCCCGGTTGACAGCGTTGGAGGTGGCCATCGAAACAGCCTACGAACGCTGGGAGACCCTTGAGGCCATCGAAGCCGAATGACAAGGATCAACCCGGCGCCCCTCGGCTGGCAGGCCGGACATGAATTCGTCAAATGCACGCCAGAAGACCGCACGGAAACGATCCTGCTCCATCAGAAGTTCATGCCGAGCACCGGAAACCGACACCAACCGGCAGCACGGCAAAACGCGGCACATCGAGATCTGAGCCCGTATCGGCACCACGCGGTCGTTTCCCGACGACACCATCAGGATCGGCGTTGAAATCGATACAGCGAATTTCGACGATGCCATTTTGTCGATGGAGTCGAAGGTCGCCCGGAGCCACCCGTAGGTCACACCTCCCAATGCCAGATCCGGGTTTCGGGCAATCATTCGATGAGGCCTTTGATACCGTTCCGGATCTGAAGTCAGACGGTTGCGGTGAAACAGCCCAGGAGCGGGCGGACGGTAGTCTCCTTCTCCCAAGGCATAGGCACGTACCCCGCCGACCCTTACGGCTAGACGGGTCAGGTACCTGGCGAGAATAACGGGGATCCCTCCGGCATAGATATCGATCATGGGCGAGGTCAGCACGACCCTGCTGAAGGTCTCGGCGTGATGGGCGAGATACCTCAGCAGGATATGGGCCCCCATGGAATGGGCCAGGCCCGTTATCGGTGTCCGTGCATGGGGAAGCACCACCTCCCGGAGAAATTGATCCAGGTCGCCAATATAAACATCGTAATTATGAACAAAACCTTTGTGCCGGTTCTTAAGCATCCGCGTAGAGAGCCCCTGCCCCCGCCAGTCGAAGCTGAAGACATCCCAGCCTCTCGCCGTCAACTCTCCGATGGTTTCGACGTACTTTTCCAAAAATTCGTTACGGCCGGAAAGCAGAACCACCGTCCCGCCCGCGCCCCTCACATCGGAGCGCCAGACACCATATCGGACAGCGTCTCCATCGGTTGTCGTCATGCGATCGAAATAGGAAACCATACCGGTTTTTCGAGGTCCGTTTGTAAATCCTGTGGTTTTATGATTGCTTCAGTCTGCTTTTTTCTATAAGTAGTGCCCATCCGGGGGCACACCGATTCGACGACGTGATCAACGCTATTATGTTCAAGCTTCCGGGATATCGTCTTTTTCGGGTAATTCGGCAACCTTGGCCGGGACTGAATTTTCGCTGGCCGGGGCTCCTTTTCCGCTGTTCATTTAGGACTAATTTTCGGATTTGTCCACGTAAAATCATCTCCAACAGGTGCGCATCACTTTTATCGAAGGAGCTATTACTATGCGGGTTCTAATTACGGGCGGTGCGGGGTTTATCGGATCCCATCTGGCAGAAGCCTATCTTGAAAAGGGAGATGAGGTCTATGTCATCGACGATCTCTCCACCGGTGCGCTTTCGAACATCGAGCCGCTGCTGAGGAATCCGCGGTACGGACACCGGCTGTTCTTTCACATCGACACCATCTTGAATCACGACCTGATGCTGGAATTGACAGGCACATGTGACGTGGTTTTCCATCTCGCGGCCGCCGTGGGGGTTCAGTACATCCTGGAGAACCCGCTTAAATCAATCAAAATAAACGTGGCCGGAGCCGAAAAGGTGCTGGAACTCTGTGCAAAATTCAAGAAGCGCGTCCTCATCACCTCCTCGTCGGAGGTCTATGGAAAACATCTTCACGCGCCGCTGGTGGAGACCGACAATATCATCTACGGCCCCTCGAGCAAATTCCGGTGGAGCTACGCCGCCTCCAAGCTCATGGACGAGTTCACGGCTCTTGCTTATTTCCGCACCAACGGGCTTGAAACCATCATTACCAGGCTCTTCAACACGGTGGGCCCACGACAAACCGGCGCATACGGTATGGTCATCCCGCGTCTCGTCTGTCAGGCCTTGGATCATGAACCGCTTACGGTTTACGGAGACGGCATGCAGACCCGGACCTTTACCTTCGTAAAAGACGTGGTCAATGGGTTGTCGGCCCTGATGGCTTGTGACGACGCCGCAGGGGAGGTTTTCAACATCGGGGGGACGGAGGAAATCACGATTCTGGATTTGGCCAAACGGATCATCCAGGCCACGGGGTCGCGCTCCAGCATCGAACTGATTCCTTATGAACAGGCCTATGCCAAGGATTTCGAGGACATGCAACGGCGGGTGCCGAGTATTGAGAAGATTCGGGACCGGATCGGTTTCCAACCCGTCACGGACCTCGATACCATTCTGCGGCAGGTCATTATATACCATCGAACGCTCAAGGGCCGTCAGCCGGTTGAAGAACATGGAGATTAACGTCGGCCTGTCTGCGGTGCCGGACCGTCGCCGGCTCACAGGAGTTGACGGGGTCTATACCTTGTATTTTCCGAAATCCTCGGGCGACAATTTTTCCAGGTAATCGGCCCACTTCTTCCCCTCCTCGCTCTCATCAAGCACTTCAGCCTGGCCGACGGGAACAGCCGATTTTTCAATCACCTTTTCATCCACAAAAATCGGAGCGCCGGTCCTGACGGCGATGGCGATGGCATCACTGGGACGTGCGTCCATGTCGAACGCCGTGGCGTCGTCCCCAATAAGATAAATCCGCGCATAGAAGGTGTTATCCTTGAGGTCGCAGACCTCGATCTTCGTCACCCGGATGTTCATCCTGTCGAAAAAATTCTTGAACAGGTCATGGGTCATGGGTCGTTCGAATTTGATGTTTTGAAGGGCCGAAACGATGGATGTCGCCTCCAGCAACCCGATCCAGATCGGAATGGTCTGCTCATCCTCATCCGACTTCAAGATGATTATCGGCGTATTGGATGCCGGATCCATGGTCAATCCTGCGATGCTTACTTTATGCAGCATGACATTTTTCTCCTTTCAGGCAGCGCCCAACAGGGGATGTCGGCCGTCCCCGAAGAGAATGGCAAAAAGCATCCTCGACTCGAACGAGAATTCGCTCCCCCGTAAAATCTCTTGTAAACTCCGGCGCTTTGTCCTGCACCGAAAAATGGATTATCTTGTTGCCGAAGGTTCGCCCGCTCCAGTGGATCGCACCGGGTTGAATCGTCTCGGAATCAGTGTCGTTCTCCTGAAGCTCCGGGAGCTTGCCATCCAAGCCGCTTTGACGCTTGCTCGGGCCGTCCACCAGGATCTCCTGGACCGTCCCCACCAAGGCCCGGTTTTTCAGGAGTGTATACTGCTCTTGAAGCGTGAGAAGTTCCTGAAGGCGTTCCTTCTTCTCGCCTTCGGTCACCTTGTCGGGAAACCGAGCCGCCGGGGCATTGGGCCGATCAGAGTACATGAAAGCGAAGAGTCCGTCGAATTCGACCTCCCGAACCAGGTCGAGCGTCGCCTCGAAGTCGGCCCGCGTCTCCCCGGGAAACCCCACGATGATATCCGACGTAATGGCGATATCCGAACGGATCTCTCTCAATCGCCGGACCTTTTCGAGGTAAGCCTCCCGCGTATACCGCCGGTGCATTCGTGTCAGCACCGCATTTGCCCCTGACTGCACCGGGAGATGGATATGAGCGCAAAGCTTTTCAAGATCCACGAACGTGGACATGAGCCCCGGGGACAGGTCCTTGGGATGGGAGGTGGTGAAGCGGATGCGATGAAGGCCGTCGACGGCGTTGATCCGGGCGAGAAGCACCTCAAACGGTATGAGTCCCTCTTTCTGCCCGTAGCTGTTGACATTCTGGCCCAAAAGGATCACCTCCCGAACGCCGGCATCCACCAAGGCTTCAATCTCCCGCAGGATATGCCTTGGGCGACGACTGGATTCCCGTCCCCTCACATAAGGGACCACACAGTAGGTACAGAAATTATCGCACCCCTGCATAATGGTGACAAATCGGGAGACACCTCCCCGGTCCCGATCGACGTCGGCGATATCAAGCTCTTCGACATCCGGCGTCATCTCCACGTCGATGATGCGACACCGGTGGGCTTCCACGCGGCGGATCATGCGGGGAAGACGTCCAACAGCCTGGGTGCCGAAAACAATGTCGAGAATAGGCGCCCGCTTAAGAATGCTTCGCCCCTCCTGCTGCGCCACACAGCCACCGACGGCGATGATCATCCCTGGATTTTTTTGCTTGAATTCCGCAAGACGCCCTAGAAAACTGAACGCCTTCTGCACTGCCTTTTCACGGATGGCACAAGTGTTGAGGATGACCAGATCCGCCCCGCCCATGGCGTCTGTGGGGGCGTACCCCAGCGGTTTCAACAATGAAACGATCTGCTCAGAGTCATAGACGTTCATCTGGCACCCAATGGTCTGAATAAAAAGTCGCTTAGTATTCATGGGATCTTCTGATATGCTCTTCTTCCGGTACCACGCGCTCCATCATAATCTCTCTTCCCAGATCACGCAGTACCCCATCCACTTCATGTTCACACCCCGGAGATATTGAGAAGAGCACCGTACCTGACGGCCCGTCGATGGTCCTCATGGTGGCGATACCCTCACAGGCCTCCAGGACGAACCTTAGAAATGCAATCTCCCTTCGGTCAACGCGAATGAATTTTTTTATTGTTTCCAAAAATATATCCCTCGCCTCTCAATGTAAAGGTTAGCACTATATTCTCCCTGTATTCAACAGAAAAGTTACCGCCGTCGGCCGGTGCCGATTCGAAAGGCAGCTGTCGCCGCATCTTGGATTTGGGGTTGTCGATTTCTTTTCGATACGTTAATGTGGCCCGTTATGAAAACGGAATGGTTGCTCAAACACCCCGACCCCGAAGCCGTCAAGTCGCTACAGGGGGACCTTGGCTGCAGCCCGGTCATTGCTGCCGTCCTCGTCAATCGAAACATTCTGACGGGACGTGACGCCATGAAGTTTCTTGATGCGTCCCTGAAGGACTTCCACCCGCCGTCGGGCATTACAGATATGGACACAGCGGTCCGTCGCATTGCCAGGGCCATTTCGAACGGGGAAAAGGTTCTGATTTTCGGGGACTATGACGTGGATGGCGTGACAGCGGTCACGCTGCTCCTGGAATTTCTAAAATACGCCGGAGCGGATGTCTTTTACTACATCCCCCACCGAACCCGTGAAGGGTACGATCTTCAGGTGGGTCACGTCTTCGGCGTCGCTCTTCCGGCGGAGGTGGACCTCATCATCACCGTGGATTGCGGATCGAGTCGCCATGACGCGGTCCAGGCAGCCATCGACAGCGGCATCGACGTCGTCATTACCGACCATCATACCATGGAGACGCCGCCCCCCGCCGTTGCAGTGGTCAATCCCAAGCGCCGGGACTGCGGGGGCGGCGAATGCGATCATCTCGCTGGGGTCGGAGTGGTCTTTTCCCTTTTGATCCACCTGCGAAAGCACCTCCGGGATATCGATTTCTGGGGCTCCCGACCAGAGCCCAACCTGAAGCGGTTTTGCGATCTAGTGGCCCTCGGCACGGTGGCTGACATGGTTCCAATGATAAATGAAAACAGAATCTTGTCAAGAACAGGACTCGATGTCATCAACCAGGGGCATCGGTCGGGCCTTCGCGCCCTCATCAGAATGTCGGGCATCAAGGACCGCCCGGTCGATACGGATGATATCGCCTTTCGTCTAGCCCCGAGACTGAACGCCGCCGGCCGAATGGGACATGCCGGTATGGCAGTTGAATTGCTCATCGCCGGAAACGACGAGACGGCAGACCAGATCGCCCTGGAGCTGAATCGAATGAACAAAAAGCGACAGGACGCCGAAAAGGAAATTCTCGATCAGGTGACGGCATACATCGAAAAACACCCCCACATCCTCGATCGGCGCAGCATTGTGATGACCCATTCCAACTGGCACGAGGGTATTCTGGGCATCGTGGCGTCCAAGTTGGTGGACCGTTTTTTTAGGCCGGTCATCCTCATCTCCACCCGCACTTCCGTGGGAAAAGGATCCGGAAGAAGCGTTCCCGGCGTCAACCTCCACTCTTGTCTGAAGCAGTGCGCCGCGCACCTCAAGGCCTTCGGCGGGCACCCCATGGCGGCGGGGCTCCAGATCCAGCGGGAAAACATCAGACGATTTGAGGATAAGTTTGAGCGCGTCGTCTCGGAAACCGGCCGCATCGACCGCTTTTCACGGCCTGTCGCCATCGACTGTGAACTCGATTTTGAAGAAATCACCGACTCCCTTGTCGATGAGCTCGAGCGGCTGACCCCTTTTGGAGAAGGCAACCCCGAACCGCTGTTCATGACCTCGGACATTCGTGTGCTCACGCATAGAATCGTGGGGAAACGCCACCGCAAGATGACCCTGATCCAGACCAAGAAGACCCCTGCAACCACCGTGGAAGCTATCCAATTCAATGTGAATCCGTCCGAACGTCCGGAGTGTTTTGAGAAGATCGCCTATCACCTACGATGGAACCGATGGAATGGGAAAAAAACACCCCAGATTCTGGTCGAGGAAAGCTGAACATTTTTCTTGCAATCTGAAGGACATGGCAGTATTATTTACTGTGGATTGAATTTAGCGAATCATATCAAATTTTGATACGTTCGTAAAAAATCACTTCCTAGACGGTTTTGCCGACAAGACCGTGGTCGACATGGTAATTTCATGATTTTTAGTAGTTTTCCGGAAGGTTAAAGAAGGGAACGTCTCATGGCAAAGGTATTCCGCCCCAGTACGCGCGAGTCTTCGATTCTGTCGAAAATTGAATCTTCAAAGGAACGAGCCCGCCGCATGGCCATCAACAGCATTCGGGACCACATCGACCCGTTAAGCAACAAGGTGGCTATGAAACTTATTGAAAGCAAACTGGTGGAGACCACCAACAAAAACGGACTCGAGGAACAGGTTCATAAAGCGCTCGAAACATTGAGCTACGCAGAGGATTTTGATGTAGACTACGAAGTGGCGCCGTTTCGAAAAGTCGTTGCCCAACCCCACATCGTCAGCCTATACCTCACGGCTTTTGTCATTGAAAAACTGATTGACCACAAGGACACCGTCGACATTTACGGCTCGGATGACGAAATCTATGCCTGTATCAACCAGCAGGTCAAGAAATTTATCCCCTGAATTTTTCCCATCCCTTTCACCGGACTGTGCGCCCATCCTTTCATCCCCGGCTTATGAACGGCCCTTTTGGCGATCCCGGGCTTTTTGTTTCATCCGTTTTCGATAGACGCGCATTTCTATTCGATATCGGCGATACGCAATCCCTGGACGGCCGCGATATTCTGAAAATATCCCACATCTTCGTATCCCATACCCATATCGACCATTTTATCGGTTTCGACCGTCTGCTGCGCATATTTCTCGGGCGAAATAAAACGATTCATCTTTACGGACCCGTCGGAATCCGCCATAATATTGAAGGAAAGCTGGCCGGCTATACATGGAATCTCGTCCAAAACTACGAAAACCGATTTGTCTTGCACGTTTCAGAGGTCACGCCCTCCAGAATCCACACCCAGACCTATCATTGCAAGGATCGCTTCGTTCCAAAATCCTCTCCAACCGTCGCCCCGTTTTCAGGAAAGCTCCTCGATGAGCCGTCTCTCTCGGTGTCGGCTGAAATCCTCGACCACGACATTCCCTGTCTTGGTTTCTCCCTGACGGAGCGCTTTCATGTCAATATCATGAAGGATCAGCTGGCGACGCTGGGACTGCCCGTCGGCCCATGGCTGGCTCTCTTCAAGAAAGCCCTCTTCGAGGAGCAGAACCCGGCCACGGAAATCACTATCCCTTTGGTGGAGGGCTCTGACATCCGCCAATACCCATTGGGAAAACTCGCTGCCAGGATCGCTCTCATCACCCCCGGTCAAAAAATCGCCTATATCACTGACGCCGCCGATACGCCAGCCAATCGGGAGAAGATCCGGCGGCTCGCTCTTGATGCCGACCAACTGTTCATCGAAGCTGCCTTTCTGGCGGCGGACCAGGAGATGGCTATAAGGAAGCGTCACCTGACAGCCCATCGGGCCGGGACCTTGGCAGGAGAGGCCCGCGCCCGACAGTTTGCCGTCTTTCATTTTTCGCCCCGCTACACAAACCGTGAACAGGAGCTTATGGACGAAGCGGCGGCGGCCTATCGCAGTGCCGCAAAGCCTCCGACCCTTTGTCAAGAAAAATGATTAAGGCGTCAATGATTGAAAAAACGCAAGTCGTCGCTCTTGAAAACGCTTTTGTTTCGGGAAAGGATATGGAAAAATATTAAGTAGGCCGCAGTTCTGGTTGAGAAACTTTTTGCTCCCTGGCACCGGTTCGGGACCGGCTGAAAAACACACCTTATGCTAAAGATCCTTGAGGGGGAGATTATGCCTCAATCCAAACTCATATCTCTATCGGAAGCCATCCGTCGTTTCATCCCCGACGGTTGCAGTGTGGCGATGGGCACCTGCCTTGAAGCCATGATTCCCTTTGCCGCCGCCCACGAGATAATTCGACAGCGTAAACGCCGCTTGACTTTAGTGGGACCGATTTCCGATATCTGCTTCGACCAGCTTATCGGCGCCGACTGCGTGACCAAGGTCCGCGCCGCTTGGGTGGGAAACGTCATCACCGGCTCGGCATATAACTTTCGGCGTGCGGTGGAGGGGGGAACCCTGGAGGTAGAGGATCATTCCAATTTCACGCTTCTGACAGCTCTCCGCGCCGGGGCGTCCGGCGTGCCGTTCCTGCCGGTGCGCACGGCCCTGGGAAGCGATCTATTCAAGACTAACCCCGGTCTGAAGGTCATTACATGTCCCTTCACCGGCGACACTCTGACCGCTGTTGCCGCTATCACTCCGGATCTCGCCATTATCCACGTTCAACGAGCGGATCGATTCGGGAACGCCCATTTCTGGGGAAATTTCGGTATTACCCGAGAGGCCTGCCTGGCCAGCGATAGAGTCATTCTCACTACCGAAACCATCGTGGATACCGAAGTAATCACCAGCGATCCAAACCGTGTTATCACGCCAGGATTTCGGGTCAGCGCCGTAGTCCATGTCCCCTGGGGCGCATATCCTTCCCCGGTACCGGGTTTCTACAACCGGGACCACCAAGCATACCTCGACTATCGAAGCGCCAGCAAAACTTCCAAAGATTTCATTCAATGGCGCAGGTCATGGGTGGATGATGTTTCCGACCGCCCAACTTACATGGCGCGTATCGGCAATGATCGGCTGACGCAACTTCAATTGAAACACCACGTTCTGTCGGAGCCTGCTGATTATGGATACTGAATCGCGTCTCTATACCCTGCCCGAACTGATGGTGACCGCTGCGGCACGCGAAATCGTCGATGGCGAAGTCATCTTCGTCGGCATGCGACTACCGCTTCTGGGCTTTCTGCTGGCCAAGAGCACCCACGCCCCCAATGCGGTGGGGATCTATGAGCTCGGTCTCGTCCGCGACACCGTGTCACCCGAACCCATCCTGACCATGGGAGACCTGCCCAATTTTCACCGGGCACAATGGTTGTCCGATATGGCCGACATGATGGGGTTGCTGCAGAAAGGCGAGGTGGATGTCAGCTTTATCGGCGGCGCTCAGGTGGATCGGTTTGGGAATCTGAACACGACCTATATTAACAGCGGCCAAGCCCTCGAAACTCGGATGCCGGGAAGCGGCGGCGCTTGCGATCTGGCCAGTCTGGCCGGACGTCACATCATCATCATGAACCACGAAAAGCGCCGCTTCGTGCCCCGGGTGGACTACATCACCTCCCCGGGATACGGCGACGGACCCGACTGGCGTCATCGCATGGGGCTTCCCCGAGGGGGGCCTTCGGCGGTCATCACCACGATGGGCATTCTTCGGTTCGATCCTGACACCAAGGAGATGATCCTGTCCGGCGTTCATCCGGGGATCAGTGTCCAGACAGTGCTGGAACACACAGGTTGGCCCCTTCGCGTGGCGTCAAAGCCGATCGTTACGCCGGAGCCCACGGAAACGGAACTCGCCATGCTTCGCCGGTTTGATCCCCAAGGGTATTGGACGGGAAGATGATATAGTCCGGCTGACCCCCCAATGTGGCGATCCAGGCGTTCTTTTCCAAACCGAAACCCAAAAAATGACTGTAGCTGATCATAAAACCGATAACCTGGTTGTTCAATTCGGCCACAACTCAGATGTCGTTGTCGGTTTTGGCGTGCCTTTCAATCAACACCTTGAAATCCATGTCCAGGGGCTTTCGAACGATGGCTGCGTAAATAAGGAATCAGCGTCGCCAAGCACCCCTTTCCACAATGTGTGAAAAGCTGTTCATTCGGGGGAGACGACGAGGGTACAACGTCCGCTTTTGAGATTGACCAACCCCTCTTCACAAATTCTCAAGAATGGAATGGCAGCGCCGGTCAGTGTGCTCAGCGACAGGATCGGGTCTTTGAACGCGACGCCCAAGGCGTGTGCCGATGTGTTTACCGTATCGATGGCGTCTGCAAGATTCCCAATGGGTAGATGGGACATCAGCCCAAAAATCGGCAAGGCCAGCTCGGCGACAATGTCGCCGCCCTGGCAGACCACGACACCACCCTTTAATTCGCGGAGCCGATTAACTGCCACGGCCATGTCGTCATCCGAGACCCCAACAGCCACAATTTCAGCACTGTCCCATCCGGTGCTGCAGGCAAAGGCGCCGGTCTTGATTCCGAAGCCCCGAATCAAGCCTATAAATCTTTGACCTGTTGCATCGGTACGGCTCACGGCCGCGACCTTGACGATATCCCGGGTCACATCCGCTCTGATTTCTCCTTTGATCACGGGAAGCGCAACCAGGACCTCCCGGCTGACCAGATCGGTGACCATGTCGATGACCCGCACGGTCGTCTCTTGGTCACCATGGGGTACTGAAACCCGGAAATGCGTTGAGGTCAGGGGTTCGGAAAGATGCACGCTGTTTAAACTGCCAGGCTGAAACTGGTGTGTCCGAGGAGATACAGTGCATCTGCCATTTTTGGCGATGATTCGACCTTTGCCGATCACGAGTTCCGGCCGAATGGTCTGAATATTTGGGAGAATTGCCATGTCAGCATACCGGCCGGGGGCGATTCCACCGATCATATGATCAAGATTGAAATGGGTTGCTGGATTGAGGGTGGCCATCTGAATCGCCTCCATGGGAGTAAAGCCGGCGTCAATAGCCTTTTGCACGACATATTCCATGTATCCTTTTTCCAAAAGCTCTCGGGGAGTGACACCATCGGTGACCAGGATCAGCCGCCGCAGATCGAGCGCCGTTTTTCGAATAGCTGCAATTTTTGTCAAGTCTCTTCGAATACTGCCTTCCCGAATCATGACGTAAAACCCCAGGCGCAGACGATCCAATGCCTCATCGGCCGCAATGGGTTCGTGACAGGAAGAGATCCCGGCAGCGGCATAGGCATTGAGGTTGGCATCGCGCGCGCCAGCCGAATGCCCTTCCAGGCGCTTTCCCGACGACAGCGCGACGTCCAGAATGGGCAGCATCCGTTCCGGGTCTTTGAGCACCGCCTGCCAGTAGGATTCCCCCAACCCAATGATATCACTTCTGGACATGAGGCGGTGCAGATCCGCCATGGCGATGGGAGGGCAATTCGTGCTGATGGAGACCATCGGCGGGGCAGTCGCGAAAACATGGATGGGTTGATCCGCAAAGGATGCCAGGAAATCCACCACACCGGGATAGCCGCAAGCCGAGTATGGCTCGCTGGTTTCCGTCACGACAGTAGTGGTCCCCCCGGGGATGACACACGCCAGAAAGGCATCAGCGGTGTGCATTCCGGCCAAATGTGTGTGCCCGTCTATCAAACCCGGGATTACAGGCTTTTGACAGGCATCGATGACGACGGTATCCGGTCCGATCGCAGGGTCCGGATGTCGGCCGACATAAGCAATCCACCGATCCCAAACGCACACTGCATGATTTTCCAACAGCTCCCCGCTGTAGACATTGGCGAGAGTAGCGTTAACCACGGCCAAGTGAGCCTTCTCCTTGCCTTGAGCAACCTTGATGAGCTGATGCGTTCGTTCCATAAACCCCTCATGTTTCACGATGTCCCCCTTTTCCAGATGATGACTCTCATTGTTAGAAGCCCCCTATGCTGTCCCGTCATCTATCCCCGGTTGATCTCAAACCATACTTTTTTCCTCGAGCTCCGCAATATCCAGGGTTTTGATGTTCTCTTCCGTTTCCAAGGCGTCCATAGGGTCGATCTGGGTTGATCCTAAGCCGAATTATACCGTATCTGAAAGAGCATCTCATTTCCGACACCAACGTCTGTCCCTGCCGCATCGCAATGGTGCGCGGAACATGTTCGATGGCTACCGGGCACACCGCCTCTCAGGCACGGCAGGTGGTACACGCCCACAGGGTCTCTCAGGCGATTACATCACCGAAAAGCTGTTTTTTGCTGTTAAATACGGTGATCTGCTCCTTGATTTTTTCAACTTGCTCAACATCTTCGTTTTGTTTGATCCTGGAGGCCAAGTTGGCTCTTTTAATAACATTATCTGTATTTTCATACAACTCAAGTTTCAGCGAATCATTGAAATACAGCATCGCCGCTTGCTACTGGAACAAACTTGAAAAAACCAACGGTACTGTGCTCGGGGCATGGATCAACACCGACGACAATTTTTTCCAGGATGAAGAAGGATTCTTCTTTTACATAGACCGATCCAACGATATGCTAAAAAATGGTGGCATCTGGGTTTTTCCCATCGAGGTGGAGGCATTACCGAAAACCGCTGCAGGAAAAATCAAGCGGTGATTCCCGAGGCATAGGATGGGGGGGCCATCTTCAAACCCGCAATCGGATCCGGATTCCGGGTTGACAAACAGGGTCCAATGGGCGTTGAATTGCAAGAGATTATGGATTTGAATCAAGGCATTTAAGCCTTTATCTTGACTCGGCCGCGAATTGATGAAATCAGGAAAACCAAAAGAGTTTACATGAAGCGGCCGATGCAGCAACCACTACTATAGGGAGAAAAACGGTGTTACAAGCTGTGGGTATAATGATAGCCGGGCTCGGTGGTGTATTTATCGGCATGACGCTGTTGTATGCCGCTATCAAAGCAACGTCCCTCGTGACAGACAAATTAGTCAGCAAGAAGGAAGAAAAATGACCGAAAACCTGTTTTCCCTGTTCAAGACCTCCGGTTTTTTTGATCTGACCCCTGGAATGCTGGTCATGTGGTTGCTCGGTTTTATTCTTATCTATCTTGCCATCGCCAAAAATTACGAACCGCTTCTGCTCCTGCCGATCGGATTCGGGATCATTCTTGCCAATCTCCCGTTGGCTGCCTTGATGACGCCCCACGAAGGCTTGCTCTGGCGATTCTACCATTACGGCATCCAGTGGGAAGTCATTCCGCCCCTGATCTTTCTAGGGCTTGGGGCCCTTACCGATTTCGGCCCCATGCTGGCCAATCCCAGGCTCATTTTTCTTGGTGCCGGTGCCCAGGGCGGCGTGTACCTGACCTTTTTTGCCGCATACGCCACAGGTTTTTTCAATTTGAACGAAGCTGCCACACTCGGCATCATCGGCGGTGCCGACGGACCGACAACGATCTTTCTGGCTTCAAAACTGGCACCCCACATGCTCGGCACCACAGCGGTTGCGGCATACTCCTACATGGCGCTGGTACCCATCATTCAGCCGCCGATCATGAGACTTATGACCACCCAGAAGGAACGCACCATTCGCATGGGAAAGGGCCGGAAGGTAAGTCGACTGGAAAAACTTCTCTTCCCTATCGTCTCGACGCTTCTGATTATCCTGCTCATCCCCGCTGCGGCACCCTTGATCGCCATGTTCATGATCGGCAACCTGTTTCGGGAGGCAAAAGTGGTGGAGCGGCTTTCCCATGCCGCTCAAAACGAGTTGCTCAACATCGTGACGATATTCCTTGGGCTGCCGGTGGGCGCCACCATGACGGCCGAAAACTTCCTCCAACCCAAGGTGATCTTTATCTTTTTTCTGGGGCTGTTTGCGTTTATGGTGAGCACCGCGACAGGCATCATCCTGGCCAAGCTGATGAACCTTTTTTCCAAGGATAAAATCAATCCCCTGCTGGGTGCGGCAGGCGTTTCCGCTGTTCCCATGGCAGCACGGGTGGTTCACAAAGTCGCGGCACAAGCGGACAAGAAGAACTACCTGCTCATGTACGCCATGGGACCAAACGTCGCCGGCGTGATCGGCACCGTTATTGCTGCCGGTGTTTTTCTGACGCTGCTCGGGTCCTGAATATTGTCTCGGCACTCAATGGCGTCGCTAGTGCCATTTTAGGTTTTTATAAAAATTCAAAATGAAAACGGAGGATTGAATCATGACTCAAAAAATATTAGCACCCCTGGCCGGAAAGGTTGTTCAACTTCACCTGGAAGTCGGGGCCAAGGTCGAAGAAGACGACGAAGCCTTGGTGATCGAAGCGATGAAAATGGAAACACCGGTTTTCAGTCCCTGCAATGGAACAATCAAGGAGATCCATGCCAAAAAAGGCGACACCGTCGAAGAAGACGACGTCTTGGCCATTATCGAGGAATCTTAACGCGAACGGATCAGGTACCGACGATCCAGGAAAAATGGGAAGAGCGATGAGATCTTATTTTGAAAAAATGACGGACCTTGGCACTGAACTAAAAAAAGGACAGATCAAACGGACCGAGGAGAACTTCAAAAGCCTTCAAGAGGAAGAGGCCAAGATCGCCGAAGCGGTCGGTCGGGTCAAAAACGTCGGCTTTCCGACGGAAAAAATCAATGCCAGAGGAGAGATGACGATCTGGCAGCGCCTGGAATATCTCGTTGATCCAGGGACATGGACCCCTTTGCATATTCTCTACAATCCTCTGGAGAATGTTGAGGGAACCACCAACGTGATTGACGGTCTTGGCAGGATTTCAGGCAAATGGGCCGTGATTATTGGTTTTGACAACAAAGTCCTGGCCGGTGCATGGCTTCCCGGACAGTCGGAAAATATACTCCGGGTAACCAATTTAAGCAAACGGTTGAATATTCCCCTGGTCTGGCTGGTCAATTGCAGCGGGGCCAAGCTCCCAGAGCAGGAAAAATTCTACGCCAATCGTCGCGGGGCCGGCGCACCGTTTTTTCGGCATGCGGAGCTGGCCCAACTCGGCGTGCCCGTGCTGGCGGGAATTTATGGAACCAATCCGGCCGGCGGCGGATATCAGGGAATCAGCCCGGCCGTTCTCTTTGCCCACAAAAACTGCAACATCGCCGTGGGGGGCGCGGGCATCGTCAGTGGAATGGCCCCCAAAGGCTATTTCGATGAAGAGACGGCCGAACTCCTGATTGAAAAGACTAAGCAATTCAAAGCCAAGCCGCCCGGATCCGTAAAGGTCCATTACGATGAGACCGGTTTTTTTCGATATGTTTTTGATGAAGAGCAAGGGGTTTTGGACGGCCTGAAGGATTACATGAAGGATATGCCGGCTTATCACCCCAAGTTCTATCGCGTAGCAAAACCCAAAGCCCCCAAATTTCCAGTGGAGGATATTTATCGATTACTGCCTCTGGAACCCAAAAAAGTCTATGATTTTGATGAGATTCTCGCGCGACTCGTGGATGGCAGCGAACACATTGAATTTCGTTCAGATTACGGACCCGAAGTCTACACCGGCATCTGCAAGATCGACGGCTTTCTTGTGGGATGCATCGGAAACCGGCAGGGTTATCTGGGCAAAGGATATCCTGAATATGCCGACTATCCCGGCATCGGCGGAAAACTCTACCGCCAAGGCCTCATCAAGATGAACGAATTTGTGACGTTGTGTGGACGGGACCGGATCCCTGTCATCTGGTTTCAGGACACCAGCGGCATCGACGTAGGGGATCTGGCGGAAAAAGCGGAACTGCTGGGGCTCGGACAGTCTCTGATCTATTCCATCCAACAGACGGACGTCCCGATGATGCTCGTCGTTCTGAGAAAGGGATCGGCGGCCGCCCACTATGTCATGGGCGGCCCGACGGCCAACCGGCATAACGCCTTTACCCTGGGAACCGTGGCCACCGAGATATCCGTAATGCACGGAGAAACCGCGGCAGTCGCCACTTACGCCCGTCGGTTGGTGAAAGAAAAGAACGCCGGAAGGCCCTTGGAACCCGTTATCGAGAGCATGAACAAACTGGCCAGGGAGTATCACGAAAAATCCCGGCCGCTCTTTTGCGCGAAAACCGGTCTGGTAGATGAGATCGTGGCTCTGGCCGATCTGAGAAAATACCTGGTAGCTTTTGCGGGTGCGGCTTACCAGAATCCCAAATCGATCTGCCCTCATCATCAAATGATCCTGCCCCGGATTATAAGAGGATAGTCGTATCGCAAGATATTGATCAAAACTTCTTGCTTACCCAAACGGGGAAAATATGAGTGGCAGTGTTTACAAAGTCATTGAATTGGTGAAAGCAAGCAAGCTTTCCTGGGAGGACACCGCTAAAAATGCTGTTGATCAGCAGCAAGAGCCTCGTTGATCTCAGAATCGCCGAAATTTCAGGACGCGATATGAAAATCGAAAACGGTAAGGTTGTTGACTACAGAGCCCGGGTGAAATTTTCCTTAAAGGACGGCACTGAAACGTCATATTTCAGGTATCGATTCAATCGGTGTGGGGAATGAGCATTGTAATATGTAATATGGGTAAAAGAACGGTGTCCAATTCCCCACATGATACCGGCTTTAAAAAAAAATGAGTAGGACTGGGCTTCCTTCCAAGCCCTGCCGCCGTCGGCAACCCCTATAGGGTCGTCGCGGGATGGTGTGCATTTTTATCCATATTTTGGATCTGGTGGCTCATGCGTGACAACATCATGGAATTCATGCACCCACACAAAGATCAACGCATTCTGCAGATCACAGTTGTTTGGGTTGACTGAAAACTTCTCTTCTTCCTCCTGCGCCGTGGCTTACCGCCCCTCCCCCATCCGGCGTTTCATGTCAAGCGCTAAGGCGGAAAGCTCCGGAAACTTCCCGGCACCACCTTTTGTCAGATTTCGCCAAAGCGTCTGAATCGCGTTAGGAATATAAGCTTCGAAGCCCTTCTTCCTTTTGACGCGGGTCAGAAAACCGAACGCGCCCAGCATCTGAAGATTCCGGGCAATACAACAATAGCGGTAGCCGGTTACGAAGTCCTTGAGATTGATCCCGATCACCCTTCCCAAACGGTCGGCGCATTCGGCCAACAGCCGCTCCTGAAGCGCCTCGGGCAGCGCCACATAAGGATCGATCAAAAGAGCGGCGAGATCGTACTGGATGGGACCGAGACGACCCCCCTGAAAATCGATGAAGTGTGGTCCCCCGCCGGTCACCATGATATTTCGGGACTGCATGTCGCGGTGAATGAAGGCCGTGACACCATAACCCAAGGCTCCTTCAGCGATCCGTTCGAAATCATCCTGGAAGACGTCGTCAGGGAGGTGCATGGCGAGATATTCCCGCAGAAACGCATCTCTGAAGTAACCACACTCGGCGGTTAGAATCATCTCCCGGTCATACCGCTCGGTCTGCCATGTCCAGCCGGGATCGAAACCTTCTCTTCCGTCTATCCACATGGGAATTAGTCGATCGATCACTTGCCGGTAAAGATCGACGACGGCAGACTCATCGACAGACGCCAAAGCCACATCCTGAAGATGGCGGTCTCCCAGGTCCTCCAGGAGCACCAAACCGGAAAATCGGTCGGCAAGGTGAATGCGGGGGACGGTGACGCCTTTCCTGTAAAGGTGGCGACCAATATCCTCGAACGCCCCGGCTTCCCCTTGGGTCGACCCGACATGGATGCCGTGATCCGCCAGAATCATCGACCGGCCCCCTGAAACGAGACGGTACCACTTCCGATCGGATCCGTCGCCGGAAAGAGGGATATTTTCTACAGTGCCACGCCCTTGCCCCCCATGCCCGAAAACCGCCTCCGCCATCACCTCGATACAGGTCCTGCGATACCGTTCCGGGGTTCCCAGATCAGACCACCGCGCCTCCGATGCCGCCAGCCCAAGAATGGGTTTGCCGTCCGCCAGGAGGCGGCGGTAGACGTCAATGCTGCTATAAAACCCCTTCGGGATGTAGTTGATCACCTCGGGGTCCAGCACCTGAATGCCGGTGAAGGTGAGACACCTTCCCGGCAACACCCCAGCATTGGACCCGTCAAAGTCAACCACACGGCCTTCGGGTGACAATGTTACGGTGTTAAAGGCGGGATCGTCATAAAGCACTAAAGTCGCCGGAGCTCCCCCGGCGAGGTGGCGCCTGTAGATTTCGCTAAAATCGATGTCCGTCAGAATGTCGCTGTTGACGACCATAAATGGGCGGCGATCCCAGAAGGCAGCAACGTTCCGGATGGCCCCTCCGGTCCCAAGAATTTGAGGCTCGAACCGGGTCGTGACCGGAATGGGAAATCGTCTCTCGGAAATAAAGGCCTCGATCTTTTCGTGCAGATGGTGGGTGTTGACGATGACCGCTTCACACCCTGCGGCGGCAAGCCGTCGGATCAAAATATCGATCAGAGGTTCGCCAGCCACCGTGAAGAGGGGTTTAGGGACCGTCCGGGTATAAGGCAGAAGGCGGGTTCCATATCCCGCGGCAAGCACCAAGGCCTTCATGAGCGCAGGAGATCCAGGTACCGTCGGATCCGGTCCATATAAAATCCTATGGGTTCCTCGTCTTCAGCACCCCGAATGCCGTGAGCCGTGAAATAGTCGACAGCGTTCTTGAAATTGATGATGGAAATCGCCTCCGGGTGTTCGATCTCTTTTTTTTTGTAAAGGCGATTTGCCATGGACTGCGCCTTCTTAATCCGATCCTTGGCCTCAATGAAATTTTTCGGATACCGCGCGAAAAAATTCAGGGTGACCCAGTAGGATTCGAAATAAGTCGTCAGGAAGGCGGAGAAGAGCTTCAACTTCCGGAATCCAGCGGACGTCAGGTTGTAGGTGTCGGGCAAGGTAGGATGCGGGCTCAAAACAGCGTCATCGATGAACGCCTTGATGTTCTTGTGAACAAAGAATTCGGGGGTTTTGTCCGAATCGTGGGAAAATTCGTTGATGAAAAACTCCTGGAGGAACCGATAGCCGCCGTAGATGTCAGAGCCGGAAAATTGGAAGGCATCCTTTTCGAGAATGCTGAGGGCGGTGTAAGCCGCCGGAATAAATGCGCTCACGCAATTGTTTTTGTAGTACTCGAGGGCCGGACGCTTGGACACATTGATGGAAAACCCCCTTTCATCCGACGCGGTATCCTTGTCCTCCGATAAGGGTTCGATAAACTTTCGCTGGGCATAGGCATCGATGACATAATCGAAGGCATGGGTCGGATCCATCAGAAGGGTGTCAGCCAGGCTTGCCTTCTGAGTCATCAGATAGTTCATGTAGGTCTGCACGTCGTCCATGAGGTGGCTCAGGGTAAACCGCTGCCGCCCCCCGTTAAGAATGGCTCCGGCCACCACCGCATGGGGGGTGATAACCGAGACCTTGTCGATGGAATTGACCAGTTGGTATCCCAGCTGCCGACAGAGTCGGTTCTGTTCCTTGACGGTCATATCCTGAATCGGGGTCCCCTGTCTGGCAAGCAGATCGGTTAGAGAAATGCCTTCGTGGAAACGAATATAGATCCGGCCATAACGCCGCTTGAGGAATTTTCGGGCCCTGATCACCTGAAGCAGGCTTTCGGGTTTCTTCTCTCCGCCTTCGAGTTCGTGAAGATAGGCACTCTCCTCTAGAACCCGGTCATACCCTATGAAGACCGGCACGAAAATCAAGTCCTCGTTGGCCCCTTCGCGGAATGCGTTCAGCAGAATGGAAAGGAGTCCCAGTTTTGGCTGGAGAAGTTTTCCTGTCCGGCTTCTGCCGCCTTCGATAAAAAACTCAATATTAAACCCTTCTTCGAGAATTTTATGGACATATTCCGCAAAAACCTTGGAATAGAGTACCGCCCCCTTAAAGGTCCTCCGGATAAAGAAAGCGCCTCCGCTACGGAAAATCGGCCCCAGAGGCCAAAAGGACAGGTTCTTGCCCGCGGCGATGTGAGGACACGGCATGTCATTCTGGAAAAGAAGATAGGAGAGGATCAGGTAGTCGATGTGACTCTTGTGGCAGGGCACCAGGACCAGGGGGCCGCGTCGGGACATGGCCTTGATACGATTGAGCACATCCGTATTGACGGAGACCCCCTCAAACATGCCGTTGATCAGCCATTTAACAGCCATGGCGGATATCCGGATCATATTGATGTTGTATTTGGCGGCAATCTCGTCGATATATCCGTCAGCCTCCTTGTACACTTTGTAAAGGGGTATTTTCCGGTTCTCGGCATAATGCTCCATGTACGCTCGAAGACGGTCGTTTGTAAGGATATTCTCCTTCAATTCCTCGTGGGATTTCAATACCGGCCCCGTAATGCTCTGCCGATGCCGATTGATCTGAATCAGCAACCGTTGTCTCAGGGCGAGGGCCTGCTTTCCCGGACTGAGATCCCTGTTCTCCGGAAGCGCCATAAATTCCTTGAGATTGACGGGCTCGGATATCTCGAGAAAAATGCTTTCCGGCTTCTTTAACATAGCGAAGATCCGGCGGATTCTTCCGGGATTCTCCTCAGAACCGAAGAGCATGTCCATTAGGCTTGGGGTTGATCTGGGAGGCTTTTTCCCAAAAAAGAGGAGCTGTGGAACGATGAAGACCCTGCGGTCCAGCGTCGCCTGCATCTCGATGAGATACCGGAGGGGATCGGGATTGGATTTGACGAAACGGAGGTAAAACCCCCCCTTCTCCACCAAGGCCAGCAAACCCGATCGGCCGCAGGCCAGCTCGCGTCGGATGTATCCGCTGTCATACGGGTTCTGAAGCGCCAGTTTCTGAAAAAAGTACCGGGTATGGGCCAGAAAAATCCGAAAGATGCGAGAGACGGGCTGCAACAGCAGAAAACGATAATCGAGACCGATTTCCGGAACCGGAAGATTTTCCTTCGTGTAACGGGTATGGTAAAAAAGATAATCGAAATAACTCTTGTATTTGTGGGCGTAGATGACGATGGCATCCTGAGGAATGTTCCTGATGACGCTGATCTGACGCTCGTCCACGCGAATACCTGAAAAAATGATCTCGAACAGGCCCTTTAAAAAGCCGCTCCTGCGTTTGGGAAAAAAGCAACGGTAATGATCGGGGGTTCCCTGCAGCACCCGATCGATCCAGCTGTCTCCCTTGGCCCTGATTCGCCGCATACGAGATTTGACCAATTTAAACATGGTTATCATCCATCGATGTAAGTTTATGAAAATTTTTAAAGTCTAACAGAATCATATCGGGTTTGCAATTCAACTTTCGGCTTTCAATATGGCACCGGCCGACGAGAGTCGAAAGTTGAATTTGCAATATGTTATTTTGCGAATGGTGCAATAAATTAAAATGGTTTTAGGCAATTGCACCATGCCATATATTGGAATCCGAAGAAAAGGTTCAGAGTATCAATTTAAACTTGCGTTACCTAATCCGTTGTGATATTTCGGAAACGTTTAAATCATTTGGCCAATTTGGGCCCTCCCGGATTCGATGGGTATCCTCTGCAAATTTCGAAATTTAGGCAGGATCCACCCCGTGTCCCAATCAGTGTTGAATAGGTAAATGAGTATACGTATTGTCGAACTCAATTCTATCTAAGTAAGGAGGATGATTTTTTATGAAAACGTTAATTGGTGGAGCGGTTGCTGCAGTCTTGGGTATCATTGGCCTCGCGGTTTGGTTTTCGGCTTTTCTTCAGCTTCTTGCCGGCTCCATCCCGATTATGCTTCTGTTGGGCGGCGGGTTGGCCCTGTATCTCGGATTTGACGAGCTCAAGGATACCTGGAAGAAGGAAAAAGAAGGCGTCAAGGAGGGCGACGTTGACGATCCGGAAAAATACAAACAGGAAATCAACGATCTGAAAAAAGAGATCGAATCTCTTAAAAAAGCATAAGTTCCCCCCACAAAACTAAATAGATCAAGCCCTGGGTGTGCTGTTCACCGAGGGCTTTTTTTCGCTATCCAGTCTCGGGGCTGATCCGGTATGCACTCTCATTTTCAGGCGTAAAGATGAACCCTCTGGCTGAGGTGGACGTAAGCGGTCAGATCCGACTGCCAATCCCTTGCTATATCCGCCACCTGGACTTGCTGTTCAATCCGGCGCCGGAGCTCCCCATCTCCCAGGATGAGATCGATGGGCATGCGCTCATGTTCATACTCGTAAGGCGGTGGTTTCCATTCGAAGGCGTCCCCATGGCATGCCAAGACGGCGCTGAGCAACATGAGGGTCGTAGCGTAAGGCCGGTATTTGACAGGATCGGTTACGTGAATCTGAAAACCCCGGCACACCCGGCCCGCCCATTTGTTGGCCGTCGGCTCGAACCGGCAAGGTCGAAGCACGGCTCCGGGCGGATGGACGCCGCCGAGGGCATCAAAAAGCTGATCCGTATCGAAATATGGCGCGCCGAACAGCTCAAAGGGTTGGGTGGTGCCCCGTCCCTCCGATACATGGGTCCCTTCCCAGATCACCTGCCCCGGATATACGAGCACGGACTCGGGTGTCGGCAAGTTTGGAGAGGGCGCCACCCAGGGGAGGCCGGTATCGCGGTAGAGCATCGAACGTCGCCATCCTTCCATAGGAATGACCGTCAAATCGCAGGCGATGCCGAAATGTTCATTGAACAGACGAGCCATCTCGCCGATGGTCAATCCGTGGCGCATGGGGATGGAGTAGCGTCCGACGAAGGATGTATATCCGGACGACAGGAGATTCCCCTCGACAGCGATACCCCCTATGGGGTTGGGCCGATCGAGTACGACCACCCGCTTTCCCAACCGCCCTGCCGCCTCCATGCAATAAGACAGGGTATAGATGAAGGTATAGACGCGGGTGCCGACATCCTGAAGATCGATTAAGAGAACGTCGATGGGAGCCAACATCTCGGCCGTGGGAATTCTCGTTTCACCATAGAGGCTGAATACGGGAATGTTCAACCCCGGATCGACCATATGGTCTGACTCGATCATATTATCTTGTTTTTCGGCGAAAAATCCGTGCTGAGGCGAATAAAGTGCATTCAGTCCTCCCGGAAACCGACGGTCGATCAGCAGGCGGGCATGTCGAAACCTACCGTCGACGGAGGCGGGATTGCAGAGCAACCCCATTCTGGCGCCGGCAAGCCACCCCGGCGGGCTCTCCAGAAATCGCTCTAGACCGGTGCGTAGCATGTTTCTCCTTTCTTCGACAAAATCGCCATATGGGTGCCTGATTCTGTGTCCATGCTTGGCAATGAGTTTCATCCGGGCCTGCGTATGGGCGTGGAATAAATTATCTATTTGACAACATCATAAAACACAAGTACATTATTTGATCACGCATAGATTCATGACCATGTGTGATCTTGTCTTTATCACCGCATCACCGCATGGAATCACCGCATGGAATCACCGCATGAATCTCGCTGAAGACGGCATTGAAACAACAGCAACCGGTAATGTGAAACATTTGGATATTCATCTCAGCGGCATCGTCATCATCGTCGGGAACTACGGCAGCGGGAAAACCGAAGTCGCCGTCAACCTCGCCGTCAACCAACAGCAGTCAGGCCATCACGTCCGTATTGGAGATCTCGATCTCGTCAACCCCTATTTTCGAACACGGGAAGCCAAGACCACTCTCAATGCCCTCGGCATTGATGTGGTACTTCCACCGTCGGAATATCTTCACGCGGATCTTCCCATCCTGACGCCGGCCATTGCCGGAATGATCCAGACTCCCGGCCAACTTATCATCCTGGACACGGGCGGAGACGACGTCGGTGCGACGGTTCTGGCAGCTCTGGCGGATCCGTTGAGAGGGAAAAAAATCCGGATGCTTCAAGTGGTCAATCCTTTCAGACCGTTTACCCAAACCCTGAATGGATGTCTTAAAATCAAGAAAGAAATTGAAGTCGCATCAAAGCTCGAAGTCAACGGCATTATCGGCAACGCCAACCTCATTGACGATACCGTTGTTCAAAATATTTATGATGGATACGATTTCGCGAACGCCTATGCAACGGAAAGCCGACTCCCCTTGGAATTTATCACTGCTCGGAAATCATTGATTCCCGAACTCGATTTAAGCCGCTTTTCTTGTCCAGTTCTCCCCATTTTAAGGCAACTTGTACCCCCCTGGAAGACAGCCGTCACAATGGGATCCGGCCATTTTAAAATATAGCCGTCGGTTTATGCGCCGCGGCTTGAGTTCTCTTAATCCAGCAAACAGGAGTCTTGAGGTATGTCATATCATCACGAAGTCGACGCAGATCGCTGCAAGGGTTGCGGGTTGTGCGTGGAATTTTGTCCTAAAAACGTCCTGGAAATTTCCGACAAGGTGAATTCGAAGGGATATTTTCCGGCCTACCAGGCTCGTCCCGAGGATTGCATCTTCTGTGCTATCTGCTGCACCATGTGCCCCGACGTGGCCATTACCATCAGCGAAACGGCGGAAGCGGCCGAATCTAAAGAATAATGGAGGAAGATATGGGCAAGGTACTCATGAAAGGAAACGAAGCCATCGGAGAGGCCGCGATCCGGGCCGGGTGCTTGAACTATTTTGCATATCCCATCACCCCCCAGTCGGAGGTCGCCGAGTACCTCTCCAAACGAATGCCTGAAGCCGGCGGGGTTTTTCTTCAAGGAGAAAGCGAAGTCGCTGTCGGATACATGCTCTTTGGTGCATCCGCCTGCGGTGAAAGGGTTTTCACAACTTCGTCCAGCCCGGGCATCAGTCTGATGAGCGAAGCCATCAGCTACATCGCCGGCGCCCAGTGTCCTGTGGTTTTCGTCAATATCATCCGCGGCGGCCCCGGACTGGGCGGTATCCTGCCGTCCCAGGGAGATTATTTTCAGGCCGTCAAAGGCGGAGGCCACGGCGACTATCGACTGCTCGTTATGGCTCCGGCCAGCGTCCAGGAAGCGGTCGAGATGGTGATGGAGGCGTTTCCCCTGGCGGAGAAATACTGTAACCCCGTCATGATTCTGGGCGATGGCCTTATCGGTCAAATGATGGAACCAGTTGAATTTCCAGAGCATTTAGCCACAAGACCATCCAATAAGGACGAGTGGGCTACCAACGGCATGAGCACCCGTAACAGTGAAAAAAGCAACATCGTCAAGTCCCTCTTCCTCGATCCCAAGGCCCTCAACGATCATAACCTGCTGCTCAAATCCAAATACGATCGGATGCGGCGTGAAGAGGTCCGATATGAGGCCTACAACACCGGAGTCGATTACGATCTTTTGATCGTGAGCTACGGCACCATGAGCCGCGTCTGCAGGACAGCCATCGACAACCTCAAGGCCCAGGGGATCGAAGTGGGGATGATTCGACCCAAAACCCTTTTCCCTTTTCCCGAGAAAGAAATTTATGAAGCGGCGTCACGGAAAAGCTGCGGGGGTGTCCTCTCCATCGAAATGAGCATGGGTCAGATGGTCGAAGACGTCGAAAGGTGCGTCAGGGGAAGACGGCCGGTCAAATGGTACGGAAAATGCGGGGGAGAAGTACCCACACCCGAAGAAATCATGGATGTCGTAAAGGAGCATTTGTAATGGGAAAGACCTTTAAAAAACCAGAAGCACTCACGGAAAACCACACCCATTATTGCCCCGGCTGCACTCACGGCATCATTCACCGGCTGGTGGCTGAGGTCATTGACGAGTTGGGAATTCGAAAACGGACGGTGGGTATCGCGCCGGTCGGTTGCGCCGTATTGGCCTACAACTATTTTGCCTGTGATTTCCAGGAGGCGGCTCACGGACGCGCCCCAGCCATGGCCACCGGAATCAAGCGGGTGCGGCCGGATCTAATGGTTTTCACCTATCAGGGGGACGGCGACCTGGCGAGCATCGGTATGGGCGAAATCATCCACGCCGCCAATCGCGGAGAAAAATTCACAACCATCTTCGTCAACAATGCGGTCTACGGGATGACCGGCGGCCAGATGGCCCCGACAACCATGCCGGGCCAACGCACTACCACAAGCCCATTGGGAAGGGACCCCCAGCAGACCGGCATGCCCATCAAGGTCGCGGATCTGCTGGCATCCCTCCAGACGCCTGCTTATATTTCCCGACAGACGGTCATCGGACCCAAGTACGTCAACCGAGCGAAAAAAGCGATCCGCCAGGCATTCACCTATCAGATGGAAGGCCGTTGTTTCAGCCTCGTCGAGCTTGTGAGCACCTGCCCCACCAACTGGGGAATGACCCCGGTCGAAGCCTTGAAATGGGCTGAGGACGTCCTCCTCCCCTACTATAAACTGGGCGACTACAAGACCCCTGTTCCGCTCGAAACAGCGGCCGCCTACCATTGATGAAATCAGGAGATAATATGCAAAACGAAGTGATGTTTGCCGGTTTCGGGGGCCAGGGAATCCTGATGATTGGAAAAATACTGGCCCATACCGCCATGGAGGAAGGATACGAGGTCGTCTGGATTCCGTCCTACGGCCCCGAGATGCGAGGCGGCACCGCCTATTGTACCGTGGTCATCAGCGACCGCCCCATCGGTTCTCCGATCATCAAAAACCCCATGCACCTGGTTGCCATGAACCGCCCGTCTCTTGAAAAATTTGCACCGACGGTCAAATCCAAAGGGGTTATCCTCATCAACAGCTCCCTGATCCCTATTCGATCCGACCGCGCGGACGTCGATGAACTGATCGTGCCCGCAACGGATATCGCCAAGGAGATCGGCAGCATAAAGGCCGCCAACATCGTCGCCCTATCCGCCTTCGTCAGTCGGAGCAAGGTTGTCGACTTCGATCTCCTCAGAGAGTGTGTTAAGGCGGAGTTCGCCGGAAAAACCAAGTTTATACCGCTGAACATGGAAGCCATGGACCGTGGCAGAGCGGCCGCATCGAGATAACGGCACTGAAGGGGGATCGTTGCTTTGCGATCTCCCGACATCCCAGCGGAGGTGACGTCGTGAAATTTCTTTTGATTACCATCGACGGGCCCGCAGGCGCCGGCAAAACAACCGTGAGCCGGGCACTAGCACAGCACCTATCTTATACCTATGTCGACACCGGCGCTCTCTATCGGGGTATCGCCCTCGCCGCACGGGATGCCGGCATCGATCCGGACGAGGAAAAAGCCCTAGAAACCCTGTTCAAAACCATGACCCTGACATGCACAAAAACGCCGACAGGGCCCCGGCTTCTTCTCAATGGCCTCGATGTCTCGGAGAGAATCCGCACCCCCGAAATCGCCATGGCGGCGTCTCGCATCTCAGCTCGGCCGTCGGTTCGAAAATACCTCCTGACCCTCCAGCGCCAGCTGGGAAGGAACAAGGGGGTCGTGTTCGAAGGTCGAGACATGGGAACCATCGTCTTTCCTGATGCGGACGTCAAATTTTTTCTGGTTGCCGACCTAAAAACGCGCGCTGCCAGGCGCTTCATGGAACTGAAGCACAAATCGGCAGCCCAGAGTCTCGAGCGAGTCCAAATTGAAATGAAGATTCGAGATGAAAACGACAGCAGTCGATCCATCGCCCCCCTCAAACCCGCGGAAGACGCCATTGTCATCGATTCAACGGCACTCAATGCCCAAGAGGTCGTCGAGGTGATGATTTCGCACATCCAAAAGGTCGTCGAACCCCGGGTTGGGTGAACCCTTCGGATATGACTTCAGACCGTAATCCTTCCGAGGTTCTATCCTAATAAGTCCGTTTCTTGCGATCCGCTTTTGAAAAAACAAACCTCAACTTTCGACGTTCGTAATGTTGACCGGAAAACGGTGCTGCCGGGGAACGGCTCTATCCTTTGAGCAGTGCGTTTGAATACCGCGTAAGGGCTGCGAAGAATAAGAGGCACGGACTATTTGAGCGTCGCGATTTTTCGGACTGCCCGGAGCAACCTTCAGCGATACTTGAACAAAACTGCGTGGAGTGTGAGCCTTTTCCCGGCAGAAGCGGCTCACGAAAGTCGAAAGTCGAAAATAAATATTGCCATTATATAGATAATGGTATATATTGTATGAGTTTATGCTCTCCTGCGGGTGGCATGACATAAAAAAAGGCCAAGGGGGTATTTTGTTACATGGAAAACGAAATTAAAAATGATGGAGCCGACCAAGCCCAGAATTCAGAGACAGTCGAAGCGATGGAAAACGACACGCCTGAAAGCGGTCTGGAGGTATCCGGGAATCTCAGCGAATTGTCCGATGACGAAACCAGCATGGAACGTTTGATGGATCTCTACGAAGAGAGTTTCAAACGGTTCGAGGAAGGTGAGGTCGTCACGGGTAGAATCATATCCGTAGACAAAGATTACGTGCTTGTCGATATCGGCTATAAATCCGAAGGACAGATTCCGATCCACGAATTCAAGGACGAAAAGGGAGAGGTCGCGGCCAAGGCCGGTGACGCCGTAGAGGTCATGGTGGAATGGTGGGACGACGAGGAGGAGGTTGTCGTACTCTCCAAGGAAAAAGCCGAGAAGATCAAGGTTTGGGATGAAATCAAGAAGGCTTACGACGAAGGCGGGACCGTCGACGGTGTTATCACCAACCGCGTGAAAGGTGGCTTCTCTGTCGATATCGGGGTTCAGGCCTTTCTGCCGGGATCCCAGGCGGACCTGCGTCCCATCCGGAACCTGGATGAGATGGTTGGCCAGTCATTCACGTTCAAGATCCTTAAATATAATCGAAAACGCAGCAATATTGTTCTGTCCAGAAGATTGATTCTGGAAGAAGAACGCGAAGCCGCACGGGCAGCGACGCTCTCCTCCATCGAAGAAGGCAAGGTCATGGGGGGCATCGTCAAGAACATCACCGAATACGGTGTTTTCGTGGACCTCGGCGGTGTCGACGGCCTTCTGCACATCACCGACATTTCCTGGGGGCGGGTCAAGCATCCATCGGAGCTCTTTTCCGTCGGCGACGAGATCACCGTTAAAATTCTGAGCCTCGATCTCGAGAAGGAGCGCGTATCCCTCGGCATGAAGCAATTGACGCCCGATCCATGGTCCACCGCGGCCCAGAAATACCCGGTCAATTCCAGAATCACCGGAAAGGTGGTCAGCCTGACCGACTATGGCGCCTTCGTGGAATTGGAGGAGGGCATCGAGGGGCTTATCCACGTCTCCGAGATGTCTTGGACCCGAAAGGTGCGGCATCCCTCCAAGGTCGTTTCCGTAGGTGAAGAGGTCGACGCCGTCGTGCTGGACATCAAACCGGAAAGCCGCCGAATCTCTCTCGGAATGAAACAGGTCGTTCCCAATCCGTGGGATGTCATCAGCGAGAAGTACCCTGTCGGCACCACAATAGAAGGCAAAATCAAGAACATCACCGATTTCGGTCTTTTTATCGGTATCGATGAAGGCATCGACGGGCTTGTTCACATCTCGGACATTTCCTGGACCAAGCGAATCAAGCATCCCTCCGAAATCTACAAAAAAGGGGATGTCGTTCAAGCGGTTGTTCTTGATATCGAGAAAGACAATGAACGCTTTTCCCTGGGCATCAAACAGATGCAGACAGATCCCTGGGAGACGGTGGGTGAGCGTTACGACGTCGGCAAGGAGATTACCGGAACGGTGACCAACATCACCGACTTCGGCATCTTCGTCGAGTTGGAGGAAGGCATCGAAGGACTGGTTCACGTTTCGGAAATCAGCAAGGAGAAGATCAAGAACCCCGGCGACAAATTCAACGTCGGCGACATGATCACCGCCAAGGTGATGAACATCAACAGTGATGAACGGCGGATCGGCCTGTCGATCAAGCGCCTTGACATGGAGGATGACCAGTCCATCCTGAGCGACTACATCAACAAGATGGGGCCAGCCACTTCCACCTTTGGCGAGATTCTGAGGGAAAATCTTCAAGAAAAACTGAACGAAGATCGCAACTCCAATTAACCGATCTTCACTTTTAATATGGAAACGGGCAGCCTGTAGGCTGCCCGTTTCCGTTTAGGCGACAGCATACCACCCGGTCGATCATTCAAAAATGCGGATGTCCCCCAAACCCTCCCGAAGGATCTCGGGCTCGTCGTTTTGCAACGAAATCACGCTGGACGGAACGCCGGGAACCGATCCGCCGTCGATGACAATATCGATCCTCGAACCAAAGTAATCGTGAATCAAGGAGGCATCGTAAAAAATGTCGCCTTCCGGAGTCGAGGCGCTGGTAGAGATGATGGGGTTTCCCAGACCTTCGACCAGTGCAACAGGGATAGGATGGTCAGGTACACGGATGCCCGCCATCTTTCTGTTGGTCAGCATGATCTTGGGGACGAGCTTGGAACCCTCCAAAATGAAGGTATAGGGTCCCGGCAGCAAGCGTTTCATGGTCTTATAAGCATAATTCGAAACCTTGGCGTAATCGCTGATGTTTTTCAGATTCGAGCAGATGAAGCTGAAAGGCTGTCGCTTGTCTCTCTGTTTGAGTTGATAAATTTTCTGGATCGCCTTTTTGTTCATGATATCACAACCGATACCATAATAGGTATCCGTAGGATAGGCAATCACCCCTCCCCTCTCGAGGGTTTCAACAACCTTTTTAATCAGACGTTCCTGAGGATTTTCAGAATTTATTTCAATAAGCATGGGCAGCATCCATTCGCTATTCAGGCAATAAATCTTCGTTTCTCGGCCTTCGGCAGACGATGATGGCCAGGGAATCCTGCCCCAATGGCATCTCCCCTCCAGGTCGGCACAAAACATCACGTTGTGTGATCGATCGATACCGAAGCTGTCTTCAATAGAACATATAATATTAATATCATAGGCAAGGACCTGTCAAGATGACATAAAATAAAGATTGCGAAAGGATCTTCGCTCTGTTATTATTTTCGTTTAATTTATTCTTGATGCATTCGTATAAATTCGATTTTCATTCGGTTCTGAAAGAAGTTCGAGATCAAGGTTTGTAACTCCCGAAAAATAAGAAGCAAGGACGAGAGCTACGTACAACGTGGATATCGGACGTTTTACCGAACCGTCATCCTTTAAAATTCCATGTGAAACCGTTTATCTTCATTTTTGGAGGCATGTCATGACCAACCGTTTCCCGGAGGAAGCCTACTCCTTTGACGACGTATTGCTGGTCCCCAGATATTCGGCAGTGCTGCCCAAAAGCACCAACACCACGACTCGCCTGACCCGAAAACTCTCCCTTAACATCCCGATTGTCAGCGCGGCAATGGACACGGTGACCGAATCCCGAATGGCCATCAGCATGGCAAGGGCGGGCGGTCTGGGATTCATTCACCGCAATCTGGACATCGAAAGCCAGGCACGGGAGGTCGACAAGGTCAAAAAATCCGAAAGCGGCATGATCATTGACCCGGTGACCATCCATCCGGATCAAGTGATCGCCGATGTGCTCAAAATCATGGAACGCTACCGGATCTCCGGGCTTCCGGTCACTCGCGATGACCAGTTGGTGGGGATTCTCACCAACCGCGATCTGAGATTCGAAACCGATTTCGGCAAAAAGGTCTCCGAGGTGATGACCAGCGAAAACCTCGTCACGGTATCCGAGGGCATATCCCTGGAGGAATGCAAGAAAACTCTCCACAAACATCGGATCGAAAAATTGCTGGTCGTCGACAAAAACGGCCGTTTGAAAGGGATGATTACTATCAAGGACATCGAAAAAATCAAAAAATACCCCAATGCCTGTAAGGACAGCCGGGGGAGGCTCCGCGTCGGAGCGGCCGTGGGCGTCGGACCGGACATGCTCGAGCGAGCCGAAGCGCTGCTGAAAGCCGATGCGGACATCCTTCTCATCGACACATCCCACGGCCACAGTAAAAACGTCATCGATGCCGTCAAAATCCTCAAGAGCACCTTCCCGGAACTCCAACTCATCGCGGGAAATGTCGGCACCGGAGAGGCCGCCCAGGATCTCATCTCCGCCGGGGTCGACGGCGTCAAGATCGGTATCGGTCCAGGCTCCATCTGCACCACCCGCATCGTCGCCGGCGTCGGAGTCCCCCAGATCACCGCCATCATGAACTGCAGGGAAGTTTCTGAAAAAACCGGGGTCCCACTTATTGCCGACGGCGGTATCCGCTTTTCAGGCGACATTACCAAGGCCATCGGGGCAGGAGCTCACGTCATCATGGCCGGGGGCCTTCTTGCGGGCGCCAAGGAAAGCCCGGGGGAGATGGTATTTTTCCAGGGACGAAGCTACAAGGCTTACCGCGGAATGGGCTCCGAAGAGGCCATGCGGCAAGGCAGCAAAGACCGGTACTACCAAGGCGAGGACGCCGAAGAGGACAAACTGGTGCCTGAAGGTATCGTCGGCCGAGTGCCATACACCGGTCTGCTCTCGGAGATCCTCTTCCAGCTTGTCGGAGGACTCAAGGCGGGCATGGGTTATCTCGGGTGCGACAGCATCGAGTCCCTCCGACAAAATGCCCGCTTTATGAAGGTGAGCGCCGCCGGAATGCGAGAAAGCCATGTCCACGACGTCATCATTACAAAGGAAGCACCCAACTATCGCCTGGATTAATCCCGAAACCGAATCTTTTTTGACGGATACTGCCATGACACAGCCACACCCCCGCTTCGTCCATCTTCATCTTCATACCCAGTACAGCCTCCTGGACGGCGCCATCCGAATTGATGCGCTGATGCAGCGAACAAAAGATTACGGGATGGACACCGTGGCCGTGACCGACCACGGCACCATGTTTGGCGTGCTGGAATTCTATGACAAGGCCGTCAAGGCGGGCATCAAGCCCATCATCGGTTGCGAATGCTATGTCGCGCCCCGAAGCCTCGCCGACAAGACACCCCTGGACAGCAAGGGCACACGGCACCTGGTGCTTATCGCGGAGAACCAGGAAGGATACCGGAACCTGTGCAAACTGGCCTCCATTGCCCAACTGGAGGGATTTTACTACAAACCCCGCATCGATCGGAAAATTCTCCGGGAATACAGCAAGGGATTGATCGCCACGTCGGCATGCCTTCACGGAGAAATCCCCATGCTCCTCAAAAAAGGCCGGACGGAAGAGGCGGACCAGACCGCCCGCTTCTATCTGGAGACATTTGGTGAAAATCATTTCTTCCTGGAGGTCCAGAGCAACGGCATCCCTGAACAGGACATCGTCAACCAGGGGATTCTGGATATGAGCCGACGGCTATCCATCCCGATCATCGCCACCAACGACTGCCACTATCTGGACAGGGAGGACGTCCGCGCCCATGATGTCCTTCTGTGCATCCAAACCGGGAAAACCATCCACGACGCCGGTCGATTCAAATTCGCCACGGATCAACTCTATTTCAAATCCCAGAAGGAGATGGCAGAGGCTTTGGGCCACTTCCCGGGAGCCATCGAAAACACCGTCGAAATCGCCGACCGCTGCCATATCGAATTCGACTTCAAGACCTACCACTTCCCTAAGTTCGACACCTCGTCGAACCTGTCCGCCGACGAGATATTCGAGGCGGAAGTCCGAAGCGGCTTTGCCCGGCGGATGACCCACATCCGACGGAAGCACAGGGATATTGATGAAAAGATATACAGAGAGCGTCTCGACTACGAGATCGGCATCATCAAACAGATGGGATTTTCCGGATATTTTCTTATTGTCGCTGATTTTATCCGCTATGCAAAGGAAAACGGAATTCCGGTGGGGCCGGGAAGAGGTTCGGCGGCCGGAAGCATCGTGGCATATGCCATGAGCATCACTGATCTCGATCCCATCGAGCACGGCCTGATTTTCGAACGGTTCCTGAATCCGGCTCGGATCAGCATGCCGGATATCGATGTGGACTTTTGCATCAACGGCCGAGAACAGGTCTTCAAGTACGTCGTTGACCGTTACGGAGGGGGGGAATATGTCGCGCAGATCATTACCTTCGGAAAACTGAAAACCCGCGCCGTGATCCGGGATGTCGGCCGCGCCCTGGATATTCCGCTGAAGGAAGTGGATGCCATTGCCAAGATGGTACCCGATGTCCTCAACATCAGCCTTGACAAGGCTCTCGAGGAGGAATCCCGTCTATCCGAGATGGCTGAAACCCAGCCGGCGATCGCCGACTTGATCCAGATCTGCAGGGTATTGGAAGGACTTCCCCGCCACGCCTCGACCCATGCCGCCGGCGTGGTCATCGGCGACAAACCACTGGCCAGCTACCTGCCGCTTTATCGCGGGAAAAAAGGCGAGGTGGTGACCCAATTCGACATGAAGCGGGTCGAGCAGATCGGCCTGGTCAAATTCGATTTTCTGGGACTCCGCAACCTCACGGTCATCGACAACACCCTCAAATTGATCGCCGAAAATGGAAAAACGCCGCCGGACCTGCTCAATCTGGATTTTGAAGACGAGAGGACCTATCAGCTCCTTTCCCGAGGAGACACCACCGGCGTATTTCAGCTGGAAAGTTCCGGCATGAAAGACCTTTTGGCGCGACTCAAACCCGCCCGCTTCGACGATGTCACTGCCCTGGTGGCGCTCTACCGCCCGGGTCCCCTCGACAGCGGCATGGTCGACGATTTTGTCGAACGAAAACACGGCCGCCAGAAGGTCGAATACCTCCTCCCGGAGCTGGCACCCATCCTCGAGGAGACTTACGGCGTCATCCTTTACCAGGAGCAGGTGATGAAAATTGCCGGCGCTCTTGCCAGTTATTCCATGGCCGAAGCGGATGGCCTTCGAAAGGCCATGGGTAAAAAGATTACCGAAATCATGGCTCAGCATCGGGAGCGCTTCATCAAGGGCGCCCTCGAAAACAACTATCCCGAGGAGCCGGTCACCAAGATTTTCGATCTGATGGAAAAGTTCGGTGGTTACGGATTCAACAAATCGCACAGCGCCGCCTATGCTTTGATCGCCTATCAGACAGCCTACCTCAAGGCGCATTTTCCCGTGGAATTCATGGCCGCGCTTCTCACCAGTGAAATGGGGTCCATCGACAGCGTCGTCAAGTTCATCGCGGAATGCCGCCGGCACCATATCCCTGTTCTCCAGCCGGACATCAATACCAGCGGAAAGAGCTTCACAGCAGACGGCGATAAGATTCTGTTCGGGTTGGTGGCCGTCAAAAATGTCGGGGAGGGTGCCATCGACGCCATCCTGGAAGCCCGCCAAAACGGCGGTGCGTTTTCCTCCCTGCATGAATTCTGTGAACGGGTCGACTTGAAAAAGGTGAACAAACGGGTGCTCGAGAGCCTTATCCAGTGCGGTGCTTTCGACACCACCGGCGCCCATCGGGCCCAAATGATGGCCGCCCTTGAGGAGGCCCTTGAATACGGCCAGCGCGTTCAAAAAGAAAAAACAAGCCCCCAGATGGGCCTCTTCGACGCCCTCGAGATCGAACGGCAGACCTTCAACGCGCCGCCCATGCCCGACGTTCCAGCATGGGACAATACATATCAGCTGACCCTCGAGAAAGAATCCCTGGGATTCTATATTACCGGTCATCCCCTGGACCAATTCGAAAAGACCCTCGAAAAATTCACCACCGCTGACGCTCTCTCCCTCCAGGAAAAATCCGACGGCGAAGCGGTCCGCATCGGCGGGATTATCACCGACGTCAAAACCATTCGTACCAAACGGGGAGACCTGATGGCCTTCATCACCACCGAAGACATGTCGGGATCCGTCGAAAGCACCGTATTTTCGTCGGTCTACGAATCCGCAACAAACTTGTTGATTGCGGACACCCCGGTCCTGATCGAGGGAAGACTCCAGAAAGAAGACAACACAGCGAAAATCATTGCCGAAAAGATCGTCTCCGTGGAGTTGGCTGAGGAGACCTGGACGGCCAGCGTTCATATCAATCTGGACATTCACCAGACCCATCGCGAGGGTCTGCAGCAACTGAAGGCTATTCTGGCGAAACACCCAGGATCATGTCCCGCTTATCTGCACCTGATGACGCCCGAGTCGTCGGATATCATCATAGCCGTGCCCGAGAGCATTCAACTCCGGGCGGGTGAAGCACTTTCCCGGGAAGTTAACGGCTTTCTGGGTTACAACGCTGTAGAACTCATTTGCAAAACCGCCGAGGCATCGACGGGTCCCAGGAAGCCTGGAAACGGGCGATGGATGCGCTCCTGACATCCGCGCCTTCACAGGTGACGCTGCCTCACGGCTTCCGAGGATCCGAGTTACGCCACTCCACCTCCATCGTTTTATCGTAAAATGCATAGCATCCACCGCCATCCTTTCGTTTGGCCTTGAACATGGCGATGTCGGCGCAGCGAATCAGCGCTTCGATATTGTCGGAATCCTTGGGATATGTACTGATACCGATACTTGGCGTGATGAACTCAATTTCGTACCCTTCGATACGATAAGGTCGCGACAACGCCTCGAGAACCCGACGGGCCGCCTCCTCGGGTTGGGATTCGTCTTTCAGGTTGTTGAGAATCACGACAAATTCGTCCCCGCCGATGCGGCAGATATGGTCAGTCTCGCGAAGGCTTGCCTTCAGACGGGCCGCTACCTCTTTGAGCACCCTGTCGCCGATGTGGTGACCATATTCATCATTGACCCGCTTGAACTCATCCAGGTCGAGATAGAAGATGTTCTTCTCCTTCCGATCCCGTTTGGCGATGGCAAGGGTCTCGCGCATTCGCTCAAAAAAGGCCTTACGATTATACAGTCCGGTCAGGGAGTCGTGATAGACAAGATAGATCAGCTCACTGACGTTCCGTGCGACCCCCCTGAATCCGATAATTTCACCAGCAAGATTCCGGATCAGCGACACCGAAATCTCGATATGGCAAGCGGATCCGTCTTTTCGAAGGAGACGCCATCCGATGCCTTTCTGGGCTTGGCCGGTCTCGTAAGCCTTGCGAAATATCCGGAAGGCCTTTTCCGCCGTACCGCGATCCATGAATTCACGGAAATTCATACCGATCAGCTTTTCCCTGGCGTAGCCAAGCATCCGATGGAGCGCATCGTTGAAGAAAAGCAGATTCCCCGAGAGGTCTGCTTCGTAGAAATATTCCTCGATATTTTCGAGCATGGTCCGATACCGCTCCTCGCTCCTCCGAAGTGATTCCTGTTTATCCCGGATCACCTCAAAACGGCGCTTCAATTTCTCATTTTCTCGGAAAAGCTCGTGTGTTCTTTCACGCAGACTCTCAATTTCCTTGATCAGCCGTTCCCGGACCACGGATTGATCCTCCATGATCCGCTGCTGCTCCGCTAACTTCTCTGTCATGCCGTAGACGGCAGCTCCCAGCATCCCAATTTCGCCGTCACCCGCGGTATAATAATTTTCAGATATTTGGCCGTTTCGGACAAATTCCCGGGCCTGGTCCGTGATGACGCACAAGGGTTTTAGAATGGACCAAATCACCGCCCCCATCAGAAGAAAGCTGAAAAACAGAATCACCGCCGCCAAAATGATGTAACATCCCGGTTTCCATGGGAAAAAGGCAGAACCATCGGCATTCGTGATGAAAACGGTACAGAGAAGAAGGAGCAGTACCAGCGTGATGAGGCAAAAGGCAATATAGAGTTTTCTGAAAAGTACCGAGGAAAACATATGCCTCCTCATCAGCAAACGGTTGTCGTGCGACAGAAGGCTTGAGCAAAAGCATCCGTATGTCGAAGCGCGTCGGATATCAGCCCATGTAAACGGAAAGCATATCCTTCCTGGCGTCAACATGTTGAATGGTGACCTGAATCAAATCCTCGGGTTTGAGATTGAGACCCGTAGTGTTGGGGAGTGCGCATTCGATCATGTAATCCGTCAGGAGAGCGAGGTAGAAGCCTTTTCTCTTGTTCAATACAATGGCTTCCTCTTTCTGACCGATTCGCTTTTCAAGGTACTTTAAGAGCCAGTAGTGTTTGCGTCGATTCTGGATCCGGATTACAGTGCTCATGGGTTGTTCAAGCGCCTGAATCGCCTTTTCAATATCGATCGTCGTGTATGCCGGGTTCAATCCATAGACCGATCGAATCTGTCGCTGGGTCATCAGATCGAAATATTTTCGGATAGGCGATGTCGCGGTCACATACGCGCTCAACCCAAGGCCGGAGTGCCTTTCGGGTTCGGGGCTCAAGACGAATCGACTCAGAAATTTCCGCTGCATCCAATTCTGAAAGAGCGTGCCCCCGTTTTCCTTGAAAAGCCGTTCCCGAGGATCGGGCTGAGACCTGTAGACAGCCGGAAGTTTTCTCTCCGCCAAAAATTCGGCCATCAACCAGTTGGCCATGATCATGATTTCAGATACGAGCAACCGTGCCGGGCTCTCCCGGTTGGTCTTATTCACGATCAGCTCACCGGCCTCATCGATCCATATGTTGACTTCCGGGAGCGAAATATGAACCGCGCCGTCCGCCAGGCGTTTCTGTCGAAATTTTTTGGCGATCTGAAACAAAAGGGAAATATCCCTGTTCTCTTCGGCAATCATATTGACGTCGTAATAGGTTAGCTGGTTCGTCACCCGTATCAGACTGGGAAAGACCTCATACCCTTCCATATCGGCATTTCGACTCAGGCGGATCATGGTGCTGATGCCGGGCCTCAATTCTCCGGCCTTCAGGCTGCAATGGCCTTCCGCAAGCTCGGTAGGCAGCATGGGGATTCTTCGGTCGGGCATATAAATCGAACTTCCCCGCATCACGGCCTCGCGATCGATGGTGCAGCCCTTCTTCACGAAATGCCCCACATCGGCGATATGGACGCCGAGAATATAGTGATCTCCGCGATCCTCTATGCTGAGGGCATCGTCGAAATCAAGCGTCGACTGCCCGTCGATGGTGATCATTCTGAGGTCGGTAAGATCCCGTCGGGTAGGATTCGGGATGAAAGAAGAGGATTTCAGCAGGGACGTCGTGAGCGTCATGACCTCTTCGGGAAAGTCGGTATGAACGCCATATCGGTAGATATCCAGATTTTCATCGGAGCCCCAGACACCCAGCTTGACAAAAACCTGAAACAGCTTTTCAATGTCGCCGACACCCGCTTTAGCCATTATGGCTTTGCCGAGCTCGGCATATCCGCTTTCTTTTTCATATAAATAATAGGATGTTAGAATTTTAACAAATTCTTTTTCATCCGGCGAGAGGTCCACCCGCCCGGAACCCGTCAGGGGGACTTCCAAGATCCGCCTGAGCCATTCTCCGCCGTTTTCGATCAGTTGGTGTTTCCGGACGGCCTCAGCCGCTTGAGCACGGAGTTGAACCAATTGCTCCGCCGAATAGGGATAAAAGCTCTCTTGGTTGAATTTGAAGTAGAGGCGGTTCCTGAAAAACGCACGAATCACCGCCGATTCATGATCGCCGTCGGCACCGTCGGGGAAACAAAGTTCTGTCATGGTGTGAAGCGGAATCCAATCCTGCTCCGTTTTCAGCACCTCCCAAAGCTCTTGGATATCGACCTTCTCGGCCAGGGCTTCCCGAAACCGAACGGTCTCCTTCAACCCGGCGACAAGTCGATCCCGGCCGTCTGAAAGATTCAGGCATCTCTTCGACGCATGCAACAGGCGGCCTTCGGACATCTTGATTTCGCGATTGTTTTCGGCCAGCAATCGAAGCTTCTGTCTGCCGGCTTCCAGCACGACGGCACAATTGATCTTCTGGCGGTCGATAAATTCAACAATAATTCCTGGTTCCATAACCAATAATCATACCAATCCATCACTCGAAAGTCAATGAATGGATGCGACAAATGCTGGGGAATATACGCCATGCTCCAGTTCTTCCACCAAGGATGCTCGCGAGGTTTACTTCATCCCTTCAGGGATGTATACTCACGGCATAAAATGTTTAACCGTCAATTGGAGCGCCGTGACCGTGACATCATCCCCGTTTGACCTCATCAAACCCTATCTCTTGCATCGGCGGTTTTCCATCTCCGTGGGCTTGTTCTGTCTGATGACGGTGGACCTGCTCCAGTTGGTGATCCCCCGAATCATAAAGGCGGCAGTGGACGGACTCACCACCTTCTCCGCAACGCCCGCCCGATTGATGGCCCACGCCCTCTGGATTGTGCTGATCGCCATCACCATCGGTGGATTTCGCTTTCTCTGGCGCCATTTTTTGATGGGCCTCTCCAGGGAGATCGAAAGGGGTCTCCGGAACCGTCTTTTCAGCCACCTACAGACACTTTCGGTAAACTATTTTCATAAAACCCAGACCGGTAATCTGATGGCCCATGCCACCAACGACATCCACCATATCCGCATGGCTGTGGGCATGGGGTTGGTGGCTCTGATGGATGCCGTGCTGCTCGGCGCCAGCACCATCGGCTTCATGGCCTACATCAATGTCCGCCTGACCTTGTTCACCATCATCCCCATGCCCCTCATCGTTATCAGCACCCGCATCTTCAGCAAAAAAATGCATCTTGCCTACCAATCCGTTCAAGGTACCTACGCGGTTCTTACCGAACGGATTCGTGAACATATCACCGGCATTCGCATTATCAAGGCCTATACCCGGGAAACAGAATCCGCCCAGGCGGTTGAAGCCGTGTCAAGGAACTATATCGATAAAAATGTTCAACTGATCTGGATCACCGGCGCCTTTTTCCCCCTGATGCTCCTCTTCTCGAACACATCCCTCGCGCTCGTACTTTACCTGGGGGGGCGACAGACCATCTTCAACCGGATCACTCCCGGTGATTTCGTCGCTTTCATCAGCTATCTGGGACTCTTGACGTGGCCCATGATGGCCATCGGATGGCTGATCAACCTAGTTCAACGGGGGAAGGCATCTCTGGAACGTATCGGGTCGATTCTCGACACCCGTCCGGACATCCAAAACCGACCCGGCGCCCGCCCCTTCGCCGATCTCTCCGAGGGTATCCAGGCGGAGGGAATTCGATTTCACTATGACAAAACATCCCCTTGGGTTTTGGACGAGATTTCTCTCCATATTGCAAAAGGAACGACCCTGGGGATCATCGGCCCCCCGGGGGCCGGAAAAAGCACCCTCATTGCTCTTTTCGCTCGCATTTTGGAAGCCTCCGAAGGGTGCGTTCGATATGACAACGTTGACATCCGGGATCTCAGGCTCGAAGATGTCCGTTCAAGGATCGCGTTCGTTCCTCAGGAACCGTTTTTGTTTGCCGGTACGCTTCGGGACAACATCACCTTCGGGGCCCCAGTATCCGAGGAAAGCCTATTGGAGGCCCTTCGGAGAGCGGCACTGGAAAACACCATAAGAGCGCTCCCTCGGGGCGTGAACACCATCGTGGGAGAACGGGGGGTAATCCTCTCGGGAGGACAAAAGCAGCGGGTAGCCTTGGCTCGTGCTTTTCTGCGAAAGCGTCCGATCCTGATGCTGGACGACCCCATCAGTCAGGTGGACGCTGAGACCGGAGACGTCATCCTGAGGGCCTTGCGCGCCCTCGCCGGGAACCACACCCTGCTCATTGCCTCCCATCGCATCTCAGCGGTGCAATTCGCTGACAGGATCATCACCCTTCAAAACGGCCGGATCACCGAATCCGGAAGCCACCGGGAGCTGATTTCCCGGAACGGATACTACGCCAGAACCTACATGCTTCAACAGATCCAGGAGGTCGACGATGACGTCTGATCGCGGCTATGCCCCGGAAAGCGCCTTGGAAAAGACTTACGACACTGATCTGTTCCGAGAGCTATACCCCTATGTTCGCCCCCATGTGGGCGCGATAATTCTAGCCGCCTTTCTGGCACTGCTCTTGACCGCCACCAACCTGGGCATGCCCTACATTACGAAGGTCGCCGTAGACCGATATATCGTTCCTGTTTCCAATCATCGGAACCAACAGACCGCACCTCCAACAGGCGCCCCCCCGTCCGAATCGGACCGGCACCTGTCCCTCGAAGTCTACGGGTCCGAAAAGACCACCGTCGTCAGCCGGCATCCCGACAAATTCGAGGTGCGGAAGAGGGCGTCGGAAATCGCCGTCCCCGATATTCGAAACCTGTCGGAGTCGGAAATCCGAATTCTCCGCAGAGACGACATCACCGGCGTCGGTCTGGCGGCGGCAGCGTTTTTAGCCCTCACCCTGATCGAATTCGTCCTCAACTTTTCCCAGGTGATCGTCATGGAAATCGCGGGCCAGAGAATTATGCACGATTTGAGAATGCGACTCTTCCGACACATCCAAAGTCTCTCGCTATCCTTTTTCAACCGAACCCCCGTGGCCCGGCTGGTAACCCGAGCCACCAATGACATCCAGAACATGCATGAGTTCTTTACGTCCATCATTGTCTTTGTCTTCAGGGATCTCTTTCTCCTCCTCGGCATCACCGGCATGATGCTCGGCATTCATTGGCAGCTGTCTCTGGTCTGCTTTGCCGTTATTCCTTTTGTACTTTCCTCCGCCTTCTTCTTTTCACGCATCGCCCGAACCGTGTTTCGGACCCTTCGCATCAAAACGGCGGAGATCAACACCCGCTTTTCCGAAACCATCGCTGGCGTCTCCGTCATTCAGATGTTCGGCGAGGAGGAAAACAATGCCCGCGATTTCGAGAAGTTGAACCAGGAGTTTTATCAGGCGGGCATGAAGCAGATCCATATCTTCGCCATGTTCATGCCGCTGATCGAGATCTTCAGCGCCGTTTCCCTTGCCCTGGTAATCTATTACGGCGGCAGGGGAGTCCTCAGCGAAGATATCAGTCTGGGAATCCTCGTCGCCTTCATCAGCTATATGCGAATGTTTTTCAGACCAATCCGGGATCTTGCCGAAAAATACAACATCCTTCAGAACGCCATGTCTTCCGCTGAACGGATTCTGTTGATCATGAAAACCCACGAAACCCTCGATCGATCTCGTGAACCCCGCCGTCTTGAACCGCCCATGGATTTCGAATCCCTGTCTTTCGAAAACGTCCGACTGAGCTACATCGAGGGAGAAGAGGTTCTGGGAGGCGTCACATTTTCCATCGAAAAAGGCGAAACCCTTGCCATTGTCGGTCCGACCGGATCCGGTAAAACGTCTTTGATTCACCTCATCCTTCGATTGTATGATCCCACTTCCGGCTGCATCCGGGTCAATGGAAAAGCGCTTCAGGAATGGTCACCCTCGGCGCTTCGCTCCAAAATGGCGCTCGTTCCCCAGGACCCCTTCCTGTTTTCGGAAAGTATTCGAGACAATATCCTTTTGGGAAATCCCGGAATCTCCCCGGTGGTTTTCGACCGAGTGATCGATGCGTCCAACCTGGCACCACTGATTCGTCGGCTCCCGAAAGGCCTGGACACCCGGTTCAGCGAAGGCGGCGGATCCGTCTCAAGCGGGGAACGGCAACTGGTAGCCATCGCCCGGGCTTTGGCGCGAGATCCGGATCTGATTCTGATGGACGAGGCCACTTCCTACATCGATTCGGAAACGGAACTCAAAATTCAAGAAGCGCTCTCCAACCTGATGCGGGGTCGCACCGCGGTCATCGTCGCACACAGACTATCAACCGCCCGGCATGCGAACCGGATCATCGTGCTCAAGAAGGGACGGATTATTGAATCCGGCACCCACGATTCGCTGATGGCATTGGGGAAATTTTACTACCGACTCAATCGACTGCAACATCCGGTCGACCTGGCGGAAAGCCTCGCTCGCTGACCAAGAAAAGAGCGCCGCCAGCCGCTTTCTGTCAAAACGGTCTGCAGAAAACATCAACCGGCGGAAACCCAACGGTAGTGTCGCATGCCTACAGTGGATACATCAACATCCAAGGCGACCGGACGATCTTTCCGGCCCGACGGACGATCATCGCCACCGGATTCAGCAAAACCCGGTAGGCCAAAACTCGGCAAGAACCGAGAGACTTAAAAAAGCCTTCACCATCGAAGGGTTGGGCGTCGGCGGTAGAGGCGAACACGATCAACGCAGGGCGATGGCGTGTATCGACGGCAAGACGCTTATGTGAAAACGATAAACGCATCGCCGGGATCGACAACCCGACCAATGATTTCGGCATCGGCGACGCCCGCCTGATGAAGCCGCTCGATCAGCGCCTCAGCCTCCGACGCCGTTACGGTGACAAGAAGCCCGCCACTGGTCTGAGGATCGAAAATAATCTCTTCCTCCCACCGACGAAGCCGTCCTGAAAACCGCACCCATTTTTCGGCCAACCGGCGATTGTCCGCGTTCATACCGGTGGTCACTCCTCCCCTGTAGGCATCCAACGCTTCGTCCATAAGGGGGATCTGTCCGAATTCGATCTCCAGCGTCACCTTTGACCCCCGGGCCATCTCCAGTCCATGGCCGGCCAGCCCAAATCCGGTGACATCCGTCGCGCCGTGAACGTTAAAGTCGGACATGATTTCAGCCGCCTTCCGATTCAGGGCCGTCAATACCCGGATGCACCGCTCCATGGCGCGTGGGGAAACGCGGTTTTTCAGGTTTGCATTGAACAGAACACCGCTCCCAATAGGCTTTGTCAGAATGAGCCGGTCTCCTGGCCGTGCTCCGGAGTTGCGCCATATCCGTTCGGGATGAACGAGCCCCGTCACGGAGAGCCCGAATTTTGGCTCCTCGTCTTCGGTGGTATGTCCTCCCAGCAACACGGCCCCGGCCTCGGTGATCTTGCTCATGGCGCCGGTGATGATGCCGAGAAGGACATCAGACCCCAGTTTCTCCGCCGGGAAACCCACAAGGCTCAGGCAGGTAACGGGACGGCCTCCCATGGCATAGATATCGCTGATGGCATTGGCCGCTGCAATCTGGCCGAAAAGATACGGATCGTCAACCGGCGGGGTGATGAAATCCGCCGTAACGACAAGGGCCTCCTGATCGTTGAGGCGATAGACCCCGGCATCGTCGGACGTATCGAACCCCACGATGATGTTAGGGTCATCGCTTTTCGGCAGAGCCGCCAGCAATTCCTCCAGCCCAACCGGGCTGAGTTTCGCCGCTCACCCGCAGGTTCGCGCAAGACGGGTGAGCGTTGGCTTACGCAACAAGTTTGAAATTTTCATAACAACCTTTTCAACGACGCAAATGGTATATGGGTGCACTCGGAGAACATTTTAGACATATTATGAAAAATAGTCAAAAAACAAACCTGTCATGTCCCTTTTTTGAACTGGACATTGGGACGGATATCTATGGTTCCGGTCCGCAGGCATGGGAGATAGCGCTTGCCAAATCAGCCTGCGCATGGTATGAGTGACCGATTTTAAACGCATGTATTCACGGAATGAGCTCATATTAGCCGATATTGGCCGATTCAGACAATAAATGTCGGTTATCCATCGTGACGGGATGTCTCGAATCGAGGATCCCTGGCGCTAACATCATTAACTAAAGGAGAATTGGATCTATGGCTTACAATGCAGTAGAAATGGCCGACTGGCAGATTTCCGAGGAAGCGGAAAAAAACATGCCCCTGCCGGAGGATTGGATCGATAAACTGGGGCTTGAAAAAGAAGAGCTTCTTGCCATGGGCCGTCTGGCCAAACTCGACTTTCTGAAGATCATCGAACGCCTCAACAACAAGCCTGACGGCAAGTATATCGAGGTTACCGCCATCACCCCCACTCCCCTTGGCGAAGGCAAAAGCACCACCTCTGTAGGGCTGATGGAAGGTCTGGGGAAACGCGGCGTCAGCGTTGGCGGCGCTCTGCGTCAGCCATCGGGCGGCCCGACCATGAACGTTAAAGGGACGGCGGCAGGCGGCGGTAACTCCCTTCTGATCCCCATGACCGAATTCTCCCTGGGCCTCACCGGCGACATCAACGACATCATGAACGCCCACAACCTGGCCATGGTGGCGTTGACCGCTCGCATGCAGCACGAAAGAAACTACAACGACGAACAGCTGGCCCGGCTGACCGGTATGCGCCGCCTCGACGTCGATCCCACCCGCGTCGAGATGGGCTGGATTATCGACTTCTGCGCACAGGCGCTCCGCAACATCGTCATCGGCTTGGGCGGACGTACCGACGGCTTCACCATGCAATCCAAGTTTGGCATCGCCGTCGGATCCGAATGTATGGCGATTCTGGCCGTCGCCAAAGACCTGGCCGACCTGAAAGAACGCCTCAACAACATCACCGTGGCTTTCGACAAGAGCGGCAAGCCCGTCACCACCGGCGACCTGGAAGTCGGCAACGCCATGACCGCCTTCATGAGAAACACCATCAATCCGACCATGATGTGCACCGCCGAATACCAACCTTGCCTGGTTCACGCCGGCCCCTTCGCCAATATCGCCGTGGGTCAGTCCTCCATCATCGCCGACCGCGTCGGCCTCAAGCTGTGGGACTACCATGTCACCGAGTCTGGATTTGCCGCGGACATCGGATTCGAGAAATTCTGGAACGTGAAATGCCGCTTCAGCGGACTGAAACCCCATGTTTCGGTACTGACCTCCACCATCCGCGCCCTTAAGATGCACGGCGGCGGACCCAAGGTGGTCGCCGGAAAAGCCCTGCCCGACGAATACACCAAGGAGAACCTCGCTCTCGTCGAAAAAGGCTGCGAGAACATGGCTCATATGATCAACGTCATCCGCAAATCCGGCATCAATCCGGTTGTCTGCATCAACCGCTTCTATACGGATACTGATGCGGAAATCGCCGTCGTCCGCAAGGCCGCCGAAGCCGCCGGCGCTCGCTGTGCCGAGTCCAGGCACTGGGAACTGGGTGGAGAAGGCGCCCTGGAGTTCGCCGATGCGGTCATCGATGCCTGCAACCAGGAGAACGACTTCAAATTCCTTTACCCGCTGGAGATGAAGCTGCGTGATCGCGTCGCCACCATCGCCAAAGAGGTCTACGGCGCCGACGGCGTCGACTGGAGCCCCGAGGCCAACGCCAAGGCGGAGATGCTGGAAAAAGATCCCAAATACGCCGACTTCGCCACTATGATGGTCAAGACGCACCTGAGCCTGTCCCATGACCCGGTGGTCAAGGGCGTTCCCAAGGGCTGGCGTCTGCCCATCCGCGACGTACTGATTTACTCCGGCGCCAAGTTCCTTTGCCCCTGTGCCGGCACCATCAGCCTGATGCCCGGAACCAGCTCCAACCCGGCATTCAGAAGAATCGACGTTGACCCCGCCACCGGCAAGGTCAGCGGCCTGTTCTAAAAATCCCACTCGAATTCGTCAAGAATTCCCGCGAGGCCTGAGGAATGCTTCCTCAGGCCTTTTTTGCGTGACCCGATGTCGCCTTGCGTGGGAAGAGGGTTCCGGAAGACTTGCTATTGCCGCAAAATTGATCACCGCCCCGACAGTGATTATGTTTACGCCGAAACGGTATTGACCCGGACCCTGAAACGCCGTCCCATAAAAAAGCGCGGACCAACGGCCGGACAGGCAATGTCCCATCCGAAACCCTCGCCCAAAAAAGGTAATCATGAATCCAAGATTGACCATCCTATCGTTGCTGCTCATAACGACACTCATCGCGTCGCCGGCGTCGGCCCTGCGCTGCGACGGCAAGGTCATCATCCGGGGGATGACATCATCCGAGATTCTCGAAAACTGCGGTGAGCCCACATGGGTGGATGAACGCCAGGAGGAACGGTTCAGCCGAAACTGTCGCGACCCCTTTTTCTGGAGGGATCCGGACGACGATGAACGATACGAGGAACATTACTATATTTACAGGGGCAAACGCTACACGGGATGCAAAAAGATCGTTACCATCCAGGAATGGTTCTATAACTTCGGCTCCAGCCGCCTGACCCAGACCCTGATTTTTGAAAACAGCCGTCTCGTGCATATCCGACAGGGCGGATATGGATATTGAGGAGATGCCTATGACCATTTGGCTGACGCCGCCGAATCTGGAAGAGATGAATCGGCATTCACGGAATACGCTCGTCGCGCATATCGGCATTCGATACACCGCCGTCGGCGAAGACTATCTCGCGGGGACCATGCCTGTCGATGAAAGAACCTTTCAGCCTCACGGCATCCTCCACGGTGGGGCGTCGGTTGTCTTGGCCGAGACGCTGGGCAGCGCCGCTGCTTTTCACTGCATCGACCCCGAATGGCAATACTGCGTCGGGCTCGACATCAATGCCAACCACATCCGCGCCATAAACCGAGGCATCGTGATTGGAACGGCCTCTCCGGCGCATTTGGGCAGAAGCACCCACGTATGGGAAATCCGCATCACCGATCCAGACGATCGTCTGGTCTGCCTGTCGAGAATTACGATGGCAATTCTTCAGCGCTGACAGGGACGCCGGGCATGCATCAGGTAGTTCACCCCGGGATTGTTGTTCAAAAAATATCGACGGCTGAAAGGATTGTATTGTAATCCATTGACCTCATTGACATCGAGCCCCGCGCTTTCAGCCCATTGGGTCAACTCGTCGGGCCGAACGAACATCCTGAAACTGTGCGTCCCTCTCTCCAGGAGTCGAAGAACGTATTCCGCCCCGACAATGGCAAAGACGAAGGATTTGAGATTGCGATTGATGGTGGCAAAAAACACATCCCCGCCTGGTTTGACTAAACGCCCGCAGGCCGCTACGATCGACGCCGGCCTGGGAACGTGTTCCAGGAGTTCCATACAGGTCACGACGTCGAAAGCGGCGGGGGCGGCATCGGCCAGCGCCTCCACCGTTGTCCTGCGGTAATCGACGGCGTGTCCCGATAGCACCATATGCCGGCGGGCGGCCATGAGGGGGGCCTCCCCCATGTCGATCCCCGTTACACGGGCGCCCTCGGCCGCCAGGGCCTCGCTCAGGATGCCGCCGCCGCACCCCACGTCAAGGACCCGGACGCCCCGGAGCCGGGTACGCTCCCGGATATACCCCAACCGGAGGGGGTTGATGTCGTGAAGAGACTTCAATACACCGTTGCGGTCCCACCAACGGTCGGCAACCTTCTCGAATTTATCCAGTTCCCTTTCATCCAGGTTCAGGGGATTTTCCACTTGTTTCATCCATCCTCCCGCAGCCGTCGGCCGTTCAAGAGCCGGATATTCGATCCGTGTTGACTTGCCGTCGGTTATCGTTTATTTAAGGCGCATTCAACAATTCGCCGTCACCTCAATGCCGCTTCCGGGAGTTACATGTTGAAAACCACTGCAAATCCGATGCGGTTCATCCGCGATCATCGTTTCAATCTCTATCTGGCCCTATCGCGCACGCCCCATGGACTGATGGATATGACCACACCGTGTTTTGCGGCCTGTCTGTGGCTGGGCGGCCTGCCGCCGCTCCCGGTTCTGCTGCTGGGTATCGTAACGGTTTTCGCCGGATATACCGCCGTCTATGCATTGAACGACGTCGTCGATTATCGGGTGGACCAGGAAAAGCTCAGGCAGGCAGACTGCAGGGTGCGAACCGGGACGGAGGACATCGACGCAGCCCTGGTTCGGCATCCCATGGCCCAGGGCCTGTTGCGGTTTCGGGAAGGGCTGTTCTGGTCCGCAGCCTGGGCGGCAGTCGCCCTTGTCGGTGCCTATCTTCTCAATCCGGTTTGCGCATGGATTTTCATAGGAGGCTGTCTACTCGAAGCGACCTACTGCCTGCTTTTGAAGGTCAGCCCGATGAGAATATTCATCAATGGAATCGTCAAAACCCTGGGGGCCGTCGCCGCCGTCTTCGCCGTCGACCCGCACCCGTCGGGGCTTTTTCTGGCGACCCTATTTTTCATGCTGTTTTTCTGGGAGGTCGGCGGTCAGAATATCCCCAACGACAGCAGCGACATGAATGAAGACATCCAGCTGAACGCCAAGACCGTCCCCGTCCGGTTCGGCCTCGATTTCTCATCGTTCGTTGCCGCCGTCACGCTGTGCGCAGCGGTTCTCCTGACCTTGGTGCTGTTCAGCCTGTCCCGGGCACGATTCAGCGCGATAGATTATCTGGTCGTTCTCAGTTTAGGAATCTGGCTGCTCATCATGCCGGCCGCCGAGTTCCGAAGAAATCCCACGCAGGTCAGCGCGATGCGTCTCTTCAATCGTGCCAGTTGGTATCCGCCGGCCCTGTTTTCGATCACAGCCTTTCGCATCCTCTTCCTCGCTTAACTGCCCTCCGGAGCTATGGTCTTTTGATGCCGGTGTGGGCCACTGCGATGCCGTTGGTCATCCGCTCATAGATCACTTCGGAAAACCCGACTGAAGTCAGCACATCCCTCAGTTCATCCGGCATCAGGAACAGGCGTATGGTTTCCGGCAGACAGGTGTATGCCTTCCGCTCACCCATCATCAGATCCCCCAGAAGCGGCATGATGTGGAAGGAATAGACGTCGTACAGGCATCGAAACCACGGCCATACGGGTTTGGAGAATTCCAGACAGAGGAAGCGCCCTCCGGGTTTCAGAACGCGGCACATCTCACTGAAGGCCTGTTTCATATGGGTGATGTTTCGAACGGCAAAGCCGATCATCACCACGTCGAAGGTGTCGTCGGGAAATGAAATTCGCTCGGCGTCCCCCTGGACGTAATGAATGTCCCTGCGGATATCGGCGTTGGTCCGCTTCATGCGACCGGCATTGATCATGTCCCGGTTGATGTCGTAGAGCACGATATTCCCGGAGCGTCCCATCGCCTTTCCGGCCATGACGGACAGGTCTCCGGTCCCCCCACAGACATCGAGAACCCTCTCACCGGACTTCAATCCAAGCCGGGTGATCGCAGCCTTCTTCCACAGATAATGAATACCTAGGCTGAGCACCGTATTCATCATGTCGTATTTGTGGGCCACGGAATCAAAATGGCGCCTCACCCGGTCCGCCTTCTCCTGCTCGGAAAGTTCCTCGGAACCGAACCGTGCCTGCCGTTTCAGAAATACGACATCATCCAGTTGTTCTTTTCGCTTCTTTTCTTCCGACCATGTAGGTAAATTCAAGGACATCTCTTCCATCTTTCGATTACGGCATGATTGCCGCTGCGCCCGCCGGTTTTTTTCAAACCTTGAACCCTCCGGCGCCCAAGCGCATGAAGTTGTATAATATGTCAAAGATGCAAACTTAATTCAAGCCCTATGATACCACCCAGAGTTTTATTGACCCTATCCCCTTTCCGTGATAAAATTTAAAAATAAAGTTTAAATATCTGCTTACAGATTTTTAATAAACCTTTGTGCCGTCAGGTGGTCCATATGAAAGACCGTTGCCTTGCGATATTCGTGGCACTCCTGCTGGGTTCCCATGTCGCCGCCTTTGCATCCGTGGTTACCAATCTTGCGGATACCGAGAAATACCCCAGATGTCCCCTCTGCGATATGGACCGAAAACAATTCGCCTTCGCCAGAATTCTGGTGACTTATGACAACGCCTCGGAATCAGGATACTGCTCCCTGCACTGCGCCGCTATCGCCATGGCCATCCACCTCGACAAAGCGCCGATCAAGATTCAAGTCGGCGACTACGACACCCGGGAGTTGATCGATGCGGAAGCTGCAGTATGGGTCATCGGCGGCGCCAGGATAGGCGTTATGACCCACCGGGGGAAATGGGCCTTCGGGGACCGGTCGCGCGCCGAAGCGTTCATCGGCACGCACGGCGGAACGCTAGCGGATTTCGAAACCGCCGTCAAGGCCGCTTATGAGGATATGTACGCCGATACCCGGACGGCCAGGGAAAAGCGGAAGAAAATGGATGGCACGCATGAAGACCCTGCCGCGTTGCCTCCCAAACCTACCCCTGAAGAAAAATGCCCGGTCTGTGGCATGTTCGTCGGCAAATATCCCGACTGGACCGGCGTGATCACTTTCAAGGACAGCCAGCGGCACTATTTTGACGGCGCCAAGGATCTCTTCAAGTATCTTTTCGACATCAAGACCTACAATTCGCGGCAGAAGGTCGCCGACATCCAGGATATTCACGTCACCGACTACTACGACATGAAATTTATCGACGCCAGGGCCGCCTTTTACGTGATGGGGAGTGACGTTTACGGACCCATGGGACGGGAGTTGATTCCGCTTTCCAGCCGTCCTGACGCCGAGACGTTCATGAGGGATCACAATGGGGTCAGAGTCCTCCAATTCAACGAGATAACGCCGGAAATCATCCGTCGTTTGGACGAATGAGCATGCGGGGGTCTACCCGATTCGCCCTGTTGATGATGATCGGCATGACGCTGATGTTCTTCCTCCTGTGCGTCCACCCGCACCTCGACCACACTGAAATCATATACGCGAGAGCCTTGCGTCGGACCATGGTCGCGAACCTCGGCATCACCGACCTATGCCTTTTCACTGAAGCGCCTTACACCCGCAACCCAGCCGTCACCGACGGCCATGCCCCGTTTCAGAACCACCCCTTGGCCCTGGAGCACATGCCGTCGGGCGCCCTCATCCGGCCCTCATATCGGCTATCCCTGCCCGCCAATGCATTGGATTGAGCATCATCGCCACCTGATGGACTACACGCTGTCGAGCCTTTTTCGACGGAGGCGGCGGCACCTGATGCTGCTGGCGACCTACACGATAGTAATTTTCATCCCGGCGTCAGCCGTTTTTTTCGCCGCGGCATTGAGGGATGAAGCCAGGGAACTGCTCAAAAACGCTCCGGACATCACCGTTCAGCGGGTTATTGCCGGCCGTCAGATATTCGTGCCTGTGGACTATGCCGACCGGCTTCATGCCATTCGGGGCATCCGATTGGCGAGAACCCGCCTTTGGGGTTATTATGTCAACCCTGTTAATGGTTCACGGTACACCATCATGGTGCCGCCCGACTTTTCCCATGAAGACGACGAAATCGTGGTCGGCGAAGGCGTGATGCGAACCTGGGATTCAATCGAGGGCCGCCGCCTTTTTTTCACCACCCATAACAAATCGGGAATTCTACTCGATGTCGTCACTATCCTGGAAGCAGATACAGGCTTGGTATCCTCGGATCTTATTCTCATGTCCGAATCGAGCTTCAGACGCGTGTCAGGCCTTCCGCCGGGGTTTGCCGCGGACATTGTCATCACGGTACGAAATATCCGGGAAGTGCCGACCATTGCCGACAAGATCACGCGTATCCTGCCGGATACCCTCCCGATATTGAAGACAGACCTTCTCCAGACCTATCAGGCGGCCTTCGACCGGCGAAGCGGTATTGCCGTTTTGCTCTTTTCCGGCACGATGCTGGCTTTCTTGATCTTCGCCGGAGACAGGGCTTCGGCCATAAGCGGTGAAGAGCGTTTCGAAATCGGGATCCTGAAAGCGCTGGGATGGGACACTTCGGATATCCTCTCCGTGAGATTCTGGGAGGGCGCCATGATGTCGTTAAGCGCTTTTACGGCAGGCACGACGTTGGCCTATGTTCATGCCTTTGAGATGTCGGCGCCTCTTTTCGCCGGCATCCTCAAAGGATGGTCCGTCCTCTACCCGAGATTCGACCTGCCACCGAGAATCAACCCCGGCGACATCGCCCTCCTTTTTCTGATGAGCGTCGTTCCCTATACCCTGGCCACCGTCATCCCGGCATGGCGAACCGCGACGCTTCCACCGGATGACGCACTGCGGAGCGGTTAGCAGGGCGGTGGTTCATGAGGCAAAGGAATACGGGGATATGATGCATCACGCACGGATTCTGTCGACATGTCTTGCGGCCGCGGGTCTTCTCGTTTATTTGATGTCAGGCTCCCCGCATCACGCCAAGCAGACACCCCTGGGTGTTATACGAAACTGCGACATTCAGAACGGCCCCTGCACCCAGCCCATCGGCGATGGATCGGCAACCCTGGAGATCCTGCCCAGACCCGTTCGGGCCATGACAGATCTGACCTTTCACCTCACCCTCGCCCTTGGGTCTGTCGAAGATTCGACGCAGCAGGGAGAACCGTTCATCGATCTGGACATGCCGGACATGTTCATGGGATACAATCGAATCCACCTGACTCGGGAAACCTCCGGCGTCTGGTCGGGAACGGGGGTCATCGTGCGATGCCCCAGCGGAATTCCCACCTGGAAAGCCGTATTGACGGTTCCAAACGCAGGGGAGGCGGTCTTTGTTTTCGATGTCCGCTACTGACATGCCGGCGGCCCTGCTCTTTTTCCTATCCAGCGGTTTTGCCGTGGGATTCGGCCATTGCATCGGCATGTGCGGCCCCATTGTCATGACGATGAGCCTTCAGTCTCCGGAAAAACGACGCATCCTCCCCCATCTGCTTTATAACACCGGCCGCATCACGACTTACACCCTCCTTGGCGGCGTCGTCGGGGCCTCTGGATCGTTGACCCGCCTTGCCGCCCATACCTTGGGGGTACAAAAAGCCGTTATGGTGGGAACAGGCCTCATAATCATCGCCACCGGCCTCTCTATGGCCGGCTGGCTTCCCATGGGGCCCCTTTTTCCGACCACCACCTCGGACGACGGTTTCGTCGCCCGAGGCTACAGACGTCTGATCCGGGCATCCCGAAAGCCCGCAACCTGCCTGCCGTTGGGTCTCCTGTTGGGGCTTTTGCCCTGCGGTCCGGTCTACACCGCCCTTTTGTCGGCGGCACGGCTGGCCATGGAAGACCACCATCCCATTGCCGGATTTCTGACAGGCGCCTCGGCCATGTGCGCCTTCGGCTTGGGAACCTTCCCCGCGCTGATAATCGTCGCCCGGATGTCAAGCGTCCGATGGATCCGCTCCAGGGCCTTGATCTACCGTACGGGCGCGATCATCATCGTCATTTTCGGAGCGATCTTCGTGTTCCAGGGGATCCGACTGTAGCCGCCCATCCCTGGATCCAGCCGGATTCCGGAACCGTCAAACCTTACACCCGGAAAAGATCGGTGCTGATGTACCGCTCCCCGGTGCTCGGCAGCACCACCACGATCACCTTTCCCTCAGATTCGGGCCGACGGGCCACCCGAACCGCCGCCGAAACCGCCGCCCCCGACGAAATACCACAAAGGATGCCCTCCATCCTTGCCAGTTGCCGGGCAGTCTCAATAGCGGTATCGCTTTCAACGGCAATCACCTCGTCGATGATCTCTTGATCCAGCACCTCGGGAACAAATCCAGCGCCGATCCCCTGGATTTTGTGGGACCCCGGCGTTCCCCCGGACAGCACCGGCGACTCCGCCGGTTCGACGGCAACGGCCCGGAATGTCGGCTTTCGAGCCTTGACAGCATGGGCCACACCGGTGATGGTGCCGCCGGTTCCCACTCCTGAAACGAAGATATCCACCCGCCCTTCGGTATCGCACCAGATCTCCTCCCCGGTGGTTCTGCGGTGTATCTCGGGGTTGGCGGGATTGGAGAACTGATCCGGCATGAACACGTTACGGTGCCGGGAAACGATCTCACCAGCAGCTTCGATAGCGCCCTTCATCCCTTTCGGTCCGGGGCTCAGGATCAATTCCGCGCCCAGATGCTTCAGCAGTTTTCGACGCTCAATACTCATGGTTTCAGGCATGGTGAGGCAAAGACGGTATCCCTTGGCCGCACAGATGAACGCCAGAGCAATCCCCGTGTTGCCGCTGGTAGGCTCGACAATGAGGGTGTCCTGCCCGATCTCTCCCCGGGACTCCGCGGCAACGATCATGGCTGCGGCGATGCGATCCTTTACGCTCCCCAGCGGATTGAAAAACTCGAGCTTGGCATAGAGCTCGACCGCGAGGCCCTCGGCCATCCGGTTCAGCTTGACCATGGGGGTTCTTCCGATCGTCTCCTGCATATTTCCGTAAATCGTCATCTTGTCTCCATTGTCTATCGGTAAACAAGCTTGGGTGGCTCCACCAACACCTTGGTGTCCGGCGGAATCGACTCGGTAAGCCACACATTGCCCCCGATCACGCAGCGGCGCCCGATCACCGTATCGCCACCGAGTATGGTGGCACCGGAATAAATGATCACGTCGTCTTCGATGGTGGGATGCCGTTTCTTTCCCCGAAGTCGCTCCCCCGCATCCTTGGGCAGGGAGAGTGCCCCCAGGGTCACACCCTGGTAGACGCGGACATTGTGACCGATCACGGTGGTCTCGCCAATAACCACGCCGGTGCCGTGATCAATAACGAAACACGTTCCGATTTCGGCACCCGGATGGATATCGATTCCGGTGATGCTATGGGCATACTCGGTCATAATGCGGGGCAGGAGCGGAACCTTGTACTCGAATAGCCGGTGGGCCACGCGATAGACCATGATGGCGAAAATCCCCGGATAGCTGAAAATGATTTCGTCTTCGCTTTTGGCTGCAGGATCTCCCTCATAAGCCGCCGAAACATCGGCAGCCAGCATCTCCTGAATATCCGGCACCGAACGGAAGACAGCCAGAGCGATCTCCTGGCCCTGCTCTTCGCATTTCACGCAGGCTTTGTCGTACCGAAAACAGTCATGCCGGATGCTCCGGCATATCTGCTCGGCGAGCATGTCGTAGAGCGCCGAAACCGACTGCCCGAGGGTGTATTTGAGGTTGACGAGGTCCAACCGGTTTGGGTTGAAGTAGCCCGGGAAAATCACGTCCCGCATGCCTTCAACGATCTCGATCACTGATTCCCGGGATGGAATCGGTTCATAAGCGGTGTGGTGGCGACATTGCTTATTTTCGCAGGCCCGGACAATCTGATTGACGATCTCCGGCAGATGCGCCCGAAAACTCGAGGAAAGTCCCGCATCACTGCGGCATGAGGTCTCTTGCGTGCGCCTGTTTTTCTCCATGAAGTCATCTCCTGGTGATGATACGAACCATCGTTTGGGTATACGGGTAAAAATAATCATTTCCGGCCGTTTGAAAAGCCGTCGGTCATTACCCTAACCTATTTCCGGCAACGATTGAATCCTCATGGGAAATAGTTGTTTACACACCCTATATATCTGGTATATCGCACTAACCTGAATGAGACGATATCCATGAACCCGACAGGCCTCTAAAACCCGATACCCCCCTTATGCGGCAGAGGTGAACGCTGGAAGGCCGTTAGAGCCATGTGTGAAAAAGCAGGCACGCCCTGTCTTCACCGAAATGAAACCCGCATTCGGATTTCCTGGAAGGAAGATCTGCGGTCATGATGAAAAAACTGCGGTGGAGCATCCTGATCCTCTTGTCCATTGCCATCGGAGGGACCGTTTATCTTCACCATCACAACAAATTGGCGAGGTATTCGCCGGATCTGGATCAACTGATTAACGATATGGATCGTCAGGTCTCCGTCGGTTGGGAGGCGACGTCACGGCTCAGAGCGGTCATGCGAGACTTGGCGCCGAAACTTTTCCCCTTGGAAAAGCTGCAGAAATATATACCCGTACCAGGTGGTCCGAAGAACAGGCCACCCCAACCCGAGGCCGAATGGAACGCCGACAGCAACAATGCCCCAGGGGTCTCACGGCAGATCGAGCCGCTTCCCGAAACCATCTATACCTGGGTCGACAGCCGCGGCGTCCGGCACTTCAGCACCACGAAGCCCCATGACCGGCGCATTGCGGTTGAAACCTTTAAACGATAACCCGCATCCCAGCGCAGACGGCCATGTCGTCGATGCCGCTGCATGCCGTCAGGCATCAACCCGACATACGGAGGACGCCATGAAAGAGACGCTCAAGCCCGGTTTGACATTCGAATTTCATTACAAGGTCCCTGAAGACAAAACAGTCCCTCGGCTCTTTCCCGAATTTCCGGAAGGTCAGGTCATGCCGAATGTTTTTGCCTCGGGTTACATGATCGGCCTTTTCGAATTCGCCTGCATCAAGGCCGTCAAACCCCATCTGGACTGGCCCGACGAACAGACCGTCGGCATCGGCTTTCAGCTCAACCACACCGCCGCCACGCCGCCGGGATTCACGGTAACCGTCAAGGTGAAGCTGACGGCGGTTGAAGGCAAAAAGCTGACCTTTGCCATTGAAGCCTTTGACGGGATCGACCAAATATCCAAGGGCACTCATGAACGATTCATCGTCAATCCGGTGAAATTCAATGCCGCTGTGGCGGAAAAACGCAATAAACATCTATCCTGACCCGATAGGGCTTTAAAATCGTATCTCCCGAAATCTTTGCTTGATTGGCTGAAAAGAATGTTTACCCTATCGATGATGCATCAGGGATTCTTTTCACTTCAACCTCTGACGAAAGGGGATGCGTCATGAAAGATTCAGGAAGCTTGCATTTAAAGGTTCAGGAACTCTGTGATTGTTATGCCACCACCGATCCGCTCAAGGAGATGTCCGAACTCCCCCGCGATGCGGACAAGGATGAAGCGGCACTGAAGTGGCTTTCGCTGGCAGCGCTTCACGGGGTAAATAGTAATGCCAAAGAAATCGAGCTGGTTGTCAAGGACGACGGGACGGTCAAGGTCACAGCGGAGTACCGGACCGGGGAATTGCCTTCCCCCGGACCCAACGTCGCCGGGAAAATCATTGAGGCCCTCAAAGGCATCACCCATTTTGAGGAGGGTAAGGGCAAGACACCCCTGGCTTTGGGAATTCGCGACAGCAGCATCGAGCTGCAGATCAAGATGAAACCCAAAGACGGGGGAAATAAGATCTCCATCAAATTCCCGGAATAGGGGCCTCGATCGAAAGGCGACGCGCCCGCCGTTTTTGTTTATCAGTAAGCCTTTCCGGCATCCAGATGCCGCGCCCTGTCGGGTACATCCGTCAATCGTCCTCAGCCCGGACCAGTTCGTCCGGGCCCCATTCCTACGACATCTTCAGAAAATTTGCTCATTTTAGTCTTTGAATATAGCTTCTTAAAGGCTATAATAAAATATCATTCAACTGTCGATTTTCATGATGATGACCGGAAAGAGGGGCGCGGACCGTATCCTCTCGGCACCGGCCTATGAAAGTCGAACGTTGAGATGTTATTGTCAACTTTCGAGTTTCAGGTGACGGTGATGCCGGGGCGGTTTGCACGCCGTGCATTCCGATCAACCTACGGAAGTCTCCAGTCGAGCATTCTTTTTGCGTCTCGATCGGCAAGGCAATGGATAGGCGGACAATCGACCGCTAACTATCGGAATCCATGCAACGGATGAAAAACCTCTATGAACATTTATACCATCATTCTGGCGGATGACCATGTCATCTTGCGCCAGGGCATACGCAAAATCATCGAGGATGGGAACGGGCTGAAGGTCATCGACGAGGTTGGAGACGGTCTGGCCCTGCTGAATACCTTGAAAACCAATACGCCTGACATGGTGATCGTCGATATTTCCATGCCCAGGATCCGAGGTATCGAGGCGGTCGGCGAGATCAAGGCCCAATACCCAAAAATCAAAGTGCTGATCCTCAGCATGCACAAATCCAAGGAATATCTGTTACAGGCCATTTCCGTCGGAGCGGACGGGTACCTCCTGAAGGAAGATACGGACGACGAACTTTTCACGGCTATCGAAACCGTCCGCAAGGGAGAGATCTATCTGTCCCCCAATATGACCAGAAACCTGACCCGAACCTTTATTGAATCCTGCATCAGAGGACCCGATGCCAACATCGAACCCCTCAGTATACGCGAAAAAGAGATCCTCAAAATGGTCGTCGAAGGATATACCTGCAAGGATATATCGGGGCTGCTTCACATCAGCCTGCGGACGGTTCAGCACCACCGGGCCAATATCCAAAAAAAGCTCAGGATCAAGAAGATGCCTGACCTCGTGAAGTATGCCATGGACAAAGGCTACATCTCGATGACGGACGGATAGTGACACCATGCTCGACGGCAGCGGAAAAACTCACGCCTTTCGCCGCGCAAGGAGAAGCGTGTTGCCGATAACCGTGAGACTGCTGAGCAGCATGGCTGTTACCGCCACCAACGGCGTTAGTATGCCCGCCATGGCGACGGGAATGCTGAGCATATTATAGACGCCCGAACAGATGAGGTTCTGGTGGATCTTTCGATTGACCTTTCCCGCGAGATCAAAAAAGGTCAAAATCTGGCGCGGGTCGCCTCGCATGAGGGTCATGTCGGCCACATCCTTTCCGAGATAAGGACCGGAATGAACAGCCACGGACAGATATGCCGCCGCCAGTGCCGGCGCATCGTTGATCCCGTCGCCGATCATCGCCGGTTGCATACCGTCCTTTGCGAGCTGCCGAATGAACGCCGCCTTCTCGCCGGGCAGCATGCCGCCGAGGCTTTCATGGATACCGACACGACGGCCGACGGCCAGGGCTGTCCGGGAGTCGTCCCCCGAGATCAGCGCGACCCGAAAGCCTAGACGATGCAATTCCAGAACAGTCGGCTTCGCCCCGGGACGGATCCGATCTCCAAAATGCAGCACAGCGACAAGCCCCCCCCCCCAGGCCAGATACACCCGCGACAAATCGTCGTCCGACAGGCGCCGATCGTCATCCCGATTCCCGGCCTCGGACACGAAATTCAGCGCGCCAATACGCGCCCTCCGGCCTCGCCATATCCCGGAGACCCCGTTGTCGCGACCCTCCAGGGCCGAAACCGTCGCGGCAGGGATCCTCTCCTCGGCACATTTTCGGCGGATCTCCACCGCCAGGTAATGATCGGACGCCTGCTCCAGCCCGGCCGCCAGGGCGAGAGCATCCGCCCGTTGAAACGGCTCGAAGGGCACCACCTCCCGCAGCTCGCAACGCCCCTCGGTCAAGGTCCCGGTCTTGTCGAACACCACGGCATCCACTCCACCGGCTTTCTCAAAGCACGAAAACTCCTTCACCAGAATTCCGTTTCTGCCGGCAACGGAGATGCCGGCGACCCTGGCCAGAGGAATTGCGATCCCCAGCGCACAGGGACATGAGATGACCATTACCGTAATGGCCCGGACCATGGCGGTTTCAAATCCCACCCCCCGCATCCACCAGAAGGCACCGGTGGATAGCGCCAGGCCCAGAATCAGCGGGACAAAGACAAAGAGGAGCCGGTCGGTTTTGCCTTCAAAAGCCGTTTTTTCATCGAGGCTGCGCTGGATGATCCGGATAATCCGACCGATGGTCGAATCTTCCCCCACGGCCTCGGTCTGCACCTTGAAAACCCCTCGCGCTACGGTAGTGCCGCTGTGGATATGGTGTCCCGGCAATTTTCGAATCGGCACGACCTCTCCGGTCAGGGAGGCTTCATCCAGAAAGCCCTCCCCCGAAACCACCACGCCGTCAGCGGGAACGATGTCGCCCGCCTCCACAAGAAACATATCCGCCTTCTGGAGCATGTCGACGGAAACATACCGCCCCCTGGGATACAAGTCGCAGATCCGCTTCACCTTTGTGGGTTTCAGTGCGAACAGATTCGCCAGATCCCTGGAAACATGGTTTTTGGCGTTCCGCTCCAGCATCTTGCCCAGGAGTGTCAGAGTGATCAGCATGGACGCCGTGTCGAAATAGAGGTGGATGCTCCCCTGGATCAGGTTATAGACGCTGTAGGCAAAGGCGCTCCCCGAAGCGATACTGATCAGGCTTTCCATAGTGAAAACGGCCGATCGCATCCCCGCCCACGCCTTTTGATGAATCCGCCGGCCCCCGTAAAAAAAAGGGATACTCGCCAATATGAAAACAGGCCATGACAGATAGGTTACGGCGTCTTTGGACAGATCCGTGAAAAATCCCGAATACAGGGCAAAGGAGAGCATCATCACATTCACGGAAAAGACTGCGGATACGGCAAATCGGTAAATTTCTTGCCGGTTTTCCGATGCACCACCCTCGTGATCGTCCACGGGCCGGTAGCCGAGTTTCTCGATATGGCGGCGAATCTGGTCGGGCGAGGTGCGTACGGGGTGATATCGGCACTGGAAGGTATCGGTGGAAAAGCGGGTCGCGGGCGAGATGACGCCGGGCAGTTCTTTGAGGGATTCATCGATGAGCCAGGCGCAGGCGGGGCACCACATCCCCTCCACCCGGAAGGAAAGCCTGAGGAGATCCTCAGCTTCGCCCGACAGGTCAAGATCCTTCGAAGGCGGGTCGGCCGTTCTCGGCGCAATCGCCGGGGTTGCCGGCGGGTCGTCCCCGGCTTGGGGAATAATCCCCATCCGCCGGCATTCCTTGAACAGTTCGGTTTCCTGAAACGGGATGGGATCAGCGCCGCCCGATGCGTCATGGGCCTCCGTCAGCATCCGAAACACCTGCCGGCAGCCTTCGCAGCAGAAGGCGTGGACCACTCCCGACACTTCGGCCCGGACAGCGCCCTGCCGCAGGGGCAACCCGCAGAGATCGCACGCGCTCCGGGCGGCCGACGTTGCCGGCTTGTCCGCGGTCAGCGTACGCCCAGGGATCTGACGTAGGCGACGATCTGCCACCGCTCGGGAATGGCGATGGTGGTGGCCAAGGCAGGCTGTCGACCATCCACAAGACCATAGCTGATAGTCTTGAAAAGTTCCACGTCCGTCTGGGACTGGACCCGTTCACTTCTCAAATCGGTCGGCAAGGGCTCGAAACTCTGACCGACGGTGCCGTTGCCGTCATAGTATTTACCGTGACATTGGGCGCAATAGATCTGATACCCCGCCTCACCGGCCGCGAGAACCTCTGGATCCTCAGACGAAACAGGGGAACGAAGCGCCTTGCCGTCCGTAAGCCGGTAAACGGCCTCGGCATCCGCCAGGGGAACGGTCTGTCCATCCATGACCAGCAGCGGGGCCTCGTGGGGCTTGACAGCCGGTGTTTCCCACATGCGCCAGTCGTTGCATCCCGCCGCAACCAGCACGCAGAACAAGGCTAAAATAATCCGGCGCATCCCCTATTCCCCCTCGCTTCCCCGGACATGCTGGGGATTCGGCAGTTTCTCGTAAACGGCATAGGGAGACTCTCCGGGCACGTCTCTGACGGCCCGATACGCCCAGTCCGGCTGTCCCCGGTCCCCCACCATCACGAAAGCGAAGACGCCTTTCGTCAATATGAAGGCCAGAATCAGCGTAATGATCACCCAGGATCGAAATTCCGATGTCTCGTAATGTTGTTCCATTCAGATCTTTACCCCCAGTATTCCGGTGAACCAGATATACAGAAATCCCCATATCACGGTGCCGGCGATGGTCAGCGTCATCGCCAGGGGGAACGGCGCATCCCGGCCCTCGATGCCTCCCGGAAAGCGTTCGATGATCGCCGTTTTTCGCCTTTCCGAATCCTTTCCGCGAAAATGCGTGAATCCCAGAAAAAGCCCGAACACCAGAATAAAGATCAGCGCCGGAAACAGATAGAGCATGACGTGCTGAAAATTCAAGAGTTCATAGAAACGCATGAAACCTCCTCTACCGCCCCGCGGCCGTCAGGGCAAAGACAACGACGCTTCCGCTCGTAATCAAGCCGGTGACAACGAGCAAAATCAGCACCCCGACTTCGTATCGGCTTGCCCTGGACAGGTGGACGGGGGCAGCGTCTCCGTCATCTTCCAGGGGCAGAAACCGTGCACGATCCTGGTCCCGGAACTGCCCGCTGCCAAGCGCCCACAGGAAGACGGGGATGGTGATCAGGAAGCCCAGGACGATATAGCTGATAAAGTATGGATAATACACGAGTCCTCCTTATGGCACAATGGGTTCGTAGGCGGCGTCGATGCCTCTGGGCGGTGTGTTGGCATCGCTCTGGTTGATAAAATAGACCGCAACGAAGTTACCCACATCCCAGATTTTCTCGGATTCCAGTTCTTTTTTGAAGTAAGGCATGGCCGAACCTGCAATCCCGTTCATGATCTGGTAGTAGAGGATCCCGCCGGTGACCCCACGGTCTTTGAGCAGGGTGAAATTAAACGGCGGCGGATAGAGGAAAGGCTGTGCCGGTCCCATCCCGTCCCCCACCGGGCCATGGCAGCCGATGCAGAAATCCTGGTAGATCTTGTGCCCGCGGGCCAGGCCGGCGGCACTCGTCGGATAGGGATTGGGGATATTGCGCCACCCCTCGGGGACCTGGGCATGAAGGAACGCCACGTTTTCCACCGGACCGGACTCGTAGGCGGAGATCAGTTTTTCCTTCCATTCCCGCTGACGCGTCATCCGATCGTCCGCCTCCTTGAACCCCAGACTCTGCTTGTAGGTGATCAGAAGATCGATGTTTTTCCGCCCCAGATAATCGAATGCCGGCATAATGGAAAGCGGCCGCGTGAAACGGGGGTTCATGAAATGGGCCAGGTGCCAGTCGTCGGGATGTTCCCCACCCTCCTGGGAAAGATCGGGCCCGGTACGCTGCGAGCCGAGCAGGATCGGATGATCGCCGACATAGTCCCCTGCCTGGGCGATCCGCTCGGCGCCGTGCCCCCAGTCGATGGTGCGGATCGACTGGCTGTGGCAGTAGACACACCCGTTGGCGATGTACAGCTCCCGACCGGCGGCCTCGATCTCCGAACGGGATCGGAAAATCTTGGAGGGCGTGCGGTCCACCGTGAAATAGGGGGTGACGATCATGATCAGGACGATGGTCGTCAGTATCGCGACGGAACCGATGAGAACGACTCTTGGGGTCATCTTCATGATGCAGCTTCTCCGGTGTTGAAAAACAGGGTTCTCAGGACGTTATACAGACCGATCAGCGCGCCGGTGAATATCATCACGCCAAGGGAGGCCCGGATGACATAGTAGACATGAAGCTCCGGCAGCACCCGGTAGACCGTCTCCCCGTTCAGCCATGCCGTGCCCTGGATCAACCCCACGATCGTCAGAACCACCGTGAATCCGGTCACCCCGATCAATACCAGCCAATACTGAAGATCGGCAAGGAATCGGCTGTAAAGAGGCCTGTCGAGAACCTTGGGCAACACATAATAAATGCCCCCCAGGGCGATCATCCCCGCGAATCCCAGAACGCCGATGTGCGCGTGTCCCACCACCCAGTTGTTGAAGTGCGTGATCCGTTGGACGTCGGGAAGGGCCATCATGGACCCCTGAATGCTCACGAAAAAATACATGATAGTGCCGGTAAACACGAACTTGGCCGAGACGTCCGCATGCACCGCCCCCAAGCGTCCTTTGGCCGTGTACCAGATGTTGATCAAGAAGGCCATCACCGGAATGACCATGCCGATGCTGTCGACGATGCCGATGACCTTGAGCCAGGTGGGTACGGGCACCTGGAGCAAATGATGGGTTCCCACATGGGTGTAGACGATGATCAGCGACCAGAACCCCAGAAGAGAGAGGGTGTGACTGTAAAGCGGGCTTCGGCAGGCCCTGGGTATGACGTAATAGGCAACCCCCGCTGCCAGCGGCGTCAAAAGGAGTCCAAAGATGTTGTGGCCGTAAAACCATAGAAGGATGGCGTCGGGGATCCCGGTGAGCGCTCCGGAGGTGGGACGCCAGATCACATTGCCCAACGCAAAGGTCAGGCCCGTCAGGACGATCGCCGCATTGGCGTACCAGACCGAGACATACAAGGTTTTTTCCTCCCGGTTTTTGACGGTCATCACAAAATTGTAAAGGACCAGGCCCATGGCGGTCACGATCAGCATGTCCACCGGCCAGATGAATTCCGCGTATTCACGCCCCTGGCTGAAGCCCGCCGACAGGGTGAGGGCGCCCGCCGCCACCGTCAGGTTCCACAGGCCGACCGTCAGCATGCCGAGCCGTTCGCTGAAGAGCTCGGTCCTGAGGAGCCGGGGAAGATAGTAGAAGGCCGCGCCCAGAAGCCCCGGCGTAACGAACCCGAAAAGGACCAGATTGACGTGAATGGGTCTGAGCCGGCCGAACACGAGCCATCCCATGCCCCGTGTAAGATCCGGCGCAATGAGCTCCGTTGCGGCCAGCAGACCGATAAAGGTGGCCACCGCCATCCAGAATGCGGATGTCATGATGAACAGGAGGGACGTCTGATTTTTATCGGGCAGAATCTTGGAAACCGGAATCATTGCGATCTTCTCCATTCCGTCAGCTGTGACATGCCAGCCAGCAGTCCAGGGGTCCTTGTTTTTGTTGATGGCACTGGATACAGAAGCCCATTCTGAACCGTTCCCCCTTGATACGATCCATGGTTTCCACCGCACCGTGGCATTCGGCACACGCGAAATCCCGCTTGATGTGCCGTTCATGGTTGAAAAGGACGTGCTCCGGCAGGAAGTTGGCCTTGACCCAGGGTGTCGGGGTATTCGTATCGTAGTACTGGTGTTCCTTCATAATCTGAGGATGGCCGGCAATGATGTAGGCATGACAGTAGAGGCATTTCTCCACGGGCGGAAGACCGGGGTGGCGGGACCTCGCCACATAGGGATGGCAAAATTTACAATCGATGGCCTTGACCCCGGCATGAAGTCGATGGCTGAAGGGGATCGGCTGTTCCGGCCCGATGTTGGTGGCGGGAGAGGCATAGAACAGAAAGAGGAAGCCTCCCGAGAGGAGCGCGAGACACCCGATCCAGAGGATCGGCATCCGATTCTCCCAAACCGCGCTCAACATCTTCCGTATCGATTCAATCCATTTCATCTCGTTATCTTTTCTCCGTTATTCAGGAACAGTTCGGGAAACAGCCTCAGAAGATACGCCACCGCACCGGACAGCAGGCTCAGAAATCCCAGGCTGATCAGGACATCGAAAATCCGGAGCGGCAGGGATTGGGTATCGAACCGCAACGGCGGCCCCACCATGACGAGGTTTTCGAACCAAATGCCGGTAAGCGCCAAAGAAGTGAGAATCAGCATGACAACGGGCTTCATCTTGGCGTTCCGGTTGAGCAGCGTAAAAAACGGAATCATGAAGGCCGCTACGAAAGCGATGATGAACGCCAGCTTCCATGACTGATATTTGAAGCGTTCGATAAGGTAATGGGTCTCCTCGGGAATGTTGCCGTACCAGATCACCAGGACCTGGGCGTACAGGAAATAGGCCCACATGACGCAAAATGCAAAGAAAAGCTTGCCGATGTCGTGAAAATGAGCGACATCGATCCGCGTCTCCTCCCCATGGACAAGATAGAGGATCGAAGCCAGAACGATCAGTCCGCCCATCCCGATGTAAAAGGCCTTGATGAAAAAATAGCCCCCAAACAGGGTGGAGATGAAATGCGGATCCATGCTCATGACCCAGTCAACGGAAATCAGCGACAACACCAGTGCATAGGCGATCATGTAAAGGACGGCCAGGGTCGTCATGCGCTCTCGACAGACGGACGGATCCACCGGCCGGACCGGAATGCGACCCAATAAGGACCGGAGTCCACCCACCCCGCCCAGAGGGATGGCTTTGCATCTGAAAGCATGGTAGACATAGGCGATGCCCAGGCCATAGAGCACCAAAAGGCCCACCAGGTTCCGGGTCATGAGAAACGGCACGTTCAGCCAGGCCTCCTTGCCGTGCAGATCCTGCCCCAGCCAGGGGAAGAGATGGGCCCTGCCAAAAAAAAGAAGGAAAAACAGAACGAAGGATATCGGGAAAAAAGCCGCAAAGGCCTCCGACAGATTCTGAAGTGCCCCGCTCCATCGGGCCTTGGTGACGTGCATGATCATGGAGAACAGCAAAGCACCCTGGGCGACCGCGGAACAGAACAACACATTGACCAGATAAACCTGCCAAGCCCTGGCATCTTCCTTGAATCCCAGAAGAATCAGGAAACTGCCAAAGCCCGCGCAAACGAGAATGGTCAGGATGGCCTCAAGGGGCCGGTTCGACAGATGCGTGTGTTGTCGCGTCATACCGCTCCTCTGCAATCGACTGCATGTCACGTGTTGGTGTTCAATCCAGGGTTCTTTTTTCGCCTCAGGTTCGAAGGGTTTCCGCGGTTCGATCGTTGCCCTCCGACTCGTCGAAACGGCGGATCTCGGCACCCAGATCCGCCAGAAAAGCCGAAAGCGCCGCTTCCTTCCCGGCCTCGCATCCAGCGACAACACCGAAACGATCACCGGAGCACCGGGGATCGTAAATGCCTTTCAGGCTTTTGAATTCGGGAATCCGGGCGTAAATCAGGATGCCCAGGACAGTCCCCAGAATGCCGAAGAGGATGGTCATCTCATAGCCTACGACAAAAAACGGAATCAACGAAACCACCGGCTTGCCGCTCACGATCAGGTTCCACTGCACCGCCGAATAAATGGACAGTGCATACCCGAAGAAAAAGCCGATGATCCCTCCGGCGAGGGTGAAGTAGCCGACCCGGCTCTTTTTGAACCTGAGGGCCTGGAGAATCGAATGGCTCGGATAGGGACCGTGAACCCGACAGAGTTCCCACGGCGACGACCTGAACGCGTCGATCGCCGCCGCCACTGTGTTCTCCTCTCTGAACAGACCCATCACATATCGGTTAATGGACATCGCCGTCTCCTGGTTTGAGAGCCTCTTTCATCTCCGTCATGGAGACGGAGGGCATATGTTTCACAAAAAGAATGAAGAGCAGAAAAAACATGCAGAAGGTCCCGAACATGATCCCCAACTCGATGAAAGACGGGCTATAGAGGCCCCAGGCGTGGGGGATAAAGTCGTGGGCCGGGCCGCCGACGATGATCACGAAACGTTCGTACCACATACCGACATTCACCAGGATGGAGATCGTCATGAGCCATTTCAGGCTGGTACGGACCTTCCTGAAAAAGAAGAAGAGGGGCGCCACGCAGTTGCAGGTGGTCATGATCCAGAATTCCAGGCCGTAATCGCCGAAGATCCGCCATCGAAAGGCTTCCTGCTCCACCGGATTGAAGCTGTACCAGGCAATGAAAATCTCGAAGACATAGGCGTAGGTCACGATAAACCCGGTGAGGATGATGGTCTTGGCCACGTTTTCGAGGACGTCCACGGTGATGAGCGCTTCATAATGGAAGATCCGGCGAAGGGGGATCATCAGGGTGAGCACCATGGCGAGCCCCGAATGGATGGCCCCCGCCACGAAATAGGGGGCAAAAATGGTGCTGTGCCAGCCGGGAACGATACCCAGGCCGAAATCCCACGACACGACGCTGTGGACCGAGATGACCAGGGGGGTCGCCAGGGCCGCGAAGAAAAGATACCCCCGGGCGTAGTGTCGCCATTGCTCGAATTTGCCCGTCCACCCGAAGGAGAGCACCGTGTAGATCTTTTTCCGAAGCCCTTCCGCGCGATCGCGGATGGTCGCCAGATCCGGAATCATGCCCGTATACCAGAACAGGGCGCTCACCGTCAGATAGGTGCTGATGGCCACGATATCGAACATCAACGGCGAGGTGAAGTTGGGCCAGAGGTTCCGCTGATTGGGATAGGGCAGCATGTAGTAGACCAGCCAGACACGCCCGAGGTGAATGAGGGGGAAGAGGCCCGCGGTGCATACGGCGAACACCGTCATGGTTTCCGCGGCCCGGGCGATGGGATTCCGCCATCCGGCCCGGAAAAGGAACAGAATGGCCGAAATCAGAGTCCCGGAATGGGCGATGCCCACCCAGAAGACGAAGTTGATGAGGTATGTCCCCCATGCGACAGGATTGTTCTGCCCGCCGACACCGATGCCCACGTAGATCTGGTAGATCCAGCAACCCAGTCCCATGAGTGCGCCCATGAACAGCAGCGCCGCTATGCCCCAGTAGGACCGGGGGGGCGGGCTCAGCGTATTCAGAACGATGGCATCGACTTTGGCCGGAGTGAGGTTCGACATAGGAATCAGATCTCCTGGACGACTTTTTTGAGATAAATAACAGCGGGTTTCGTATTCAGATATCCCATGATCTGATAGGCCCTCGGATCGTCGGTCATCTTTCGGATCCGGCTCTCCCTGTCCGCGAGATTTCCGAAAACCAGCGCGTCGGTGGGACAGGTCTGAACGCAGGCCGGCACCATTTCTCCATCCCGGACCCGGCGGTTCTCATCCTTGGCCCGGCCGTGAGCATCCTTGATCCGCTGGACACAGAACGAGCACTTCTCCATCACCCCCCGCATGCGGACCGTCACGTCGGGATTGAGCTGCAGCGGCAGCGGGTGGGGTCGATCCCATTCGAACCAGTTGAATCTTCGGACCTTGTAGGGACAGTTCTGGGAGCAGTAGCGGGTTCCGATACACCGGTTGTAGATCTGGTTGTTGAGCCCCTCGTGGCCGTGGTGGGGGGCATAGACCGGACAGACCGATTCGCAGGGCGCGTTGTCGCAATGCTGGCACATCATGGGCAGGAAAATCATCTTTTCCATCCGGTCGGGATCGTGATACCGCTCGATGCGGAGCCACGACATCTCCCGCCCTTCGATAATCCGCTCTTCCCCGACCACGCCGATGTTGTTCTCGGCGTAGCAGGCCACGGCGCAAGCCCCGCAGCCGATGCAGCGATCCAGGTCAACCACCATCCCCCAGCGATAGTCATCCCGGTGCTCGTGGGGCGGATACACGTCCCGGTGGGGATCGTATCCATCGGGAAGCGGCAGGGTCATGGGGAATTCGTTCATCCCGAAGCCCACGGTATGGCTGCCGGGATGCGCCTTTCCGCGGAGTTCGGCCATGCCCACGGTGAGGGCGATCTTGCGGCCGTGCTGAAACTTGCTGCCGTCGGTATTGGCGAGCACCATTCGCTTGCCCTCGGAAAGGATGTCCACACCCTGCGCCACCAATGTCGGACCGCCGGAAACCGGATCGACCGTATCCGGGAGGAGCCGGAAGGGATTGCCGCCGTTGCCTCGGGCATATCGGCCGAAAGCCTCGTGCCCCTGCCCCGTCGTCATCACGAGAACTCCCGGTTCGAGGCCGAAGCAGGGATAGGCCGGGGCACTCAGGCGGCCCCATGGGGATTGGATCTCCAGGCAGTCTCCGGATTTAAAGCCTTTTTGAGCCATGGTGTCGGGGTGGATCCAGACCGGCGCCTGCCAGGCGACCTTGGTGATGGGATCGGGATACTCGGCCAGCCAGGGCTTGTTGCCCCCGCGCCCGTCGAAAAACCGAAGGGATGGGGCGGCGATAAAGGTGAATTTCTCGGCCGCCGTCCCGGGTTCGGGATCCAGGGCGGCCAGCAGTTTAACGCTGTCGAACGAAAATTTCCACGTATATGGCGAGGCCTCTGCGGCCGCGTCGAAAAGCCCCCCCCGCTGAACCGTCTCGAGCCATTCGCGATCGTCGGCGATCCGTCCCGCCGCCTCGAGCCGATCGCGGGTCATGCGCCGGGCCCGGCTATCGGCCGGGGTTTCGTCGCCGGTAAATCCCGCCAGAAGGTCTGTCAGAGCTGAAAAATTCGTCAGTTTCCCCATGGCCGGTTGCAGGGTCGAGACGATGCCGTGCCGCCCCGCGTATTCTCCCCACCGCTCCAGCGGAAGCCGCACCGGCAGAATGAGATCGGCCAGGGCGGTGGTATCGTCCATGAAATTGCTGAAGCTGACCGTAAACAGCGACGGCTGCCCCAGGAGTTCCCGGAGCCCCAATGAGTCGGGCAGGGCAAAGACGGGGTTGACGTTGTTGAGCATCAGAACGGCATTGTCCCGTGCGCCGATCGTTTTGAACAGCTGGTGGACATCCGCACGTTCCGAAGCGATTTCCACGCGATGCCGACAGGTGAAATCGAACCGCGACAGCGTCGGATCGAGCACGAGATTGAGAAGATTGACGGCGACATTGGCGGCGAGGCCCTCCCGGGCGCCGGCTCCCGCGCCCTGCCCCAGGACCAGGGGCTGCCTGGCCGCCAGCAAGCGGTCGATCAGCATGCGGCAGGCCGCCGGATCCATGCCCGCGATCCGGCAGGTGGATTCAACCGTATGGGGTCGCGACACCTTTTCAAGGGCATCGCGGATATTGGCCGGGAGGTCGCGGCCTTTTCCCGCGGCCAGCGCATCCCGAATGCAGGCCAGCGCAATAAGAGCCTCGGTGCCGGATCGGATGGGCAGCCAATGATCCGCATTGGCCGCCGTCAGGGACTGGTACGGCCCCACATGCATGAACACCCCTTTTCCGCCGTCCCGGTATCCATGCATGGCTTTGAATTTTCGGGCATATTCCACCGGCGAGAGCCAGGTTTCCAGAAAGTCCGCGCCAAAACCGACAAGAACGTCCGCCGCGTCGATGCGGTAGCGGCATAGACCGTTGATGCCAAAGGTCAATGCGTTGGCCGCTTTCAGGGATTCATAGGCAAAGACCTCGAACAACACCGGCGGTCCGGCCTTTACGCGGTCCATAAACCGATTCATGGCGGCGAGCGTGGTCTCTCCCACGACTTCGGACAGGAGGAAGACATTTCCCTCACCGGCCGACACCGCTTCGGAAAGCCGCTCCCGGATCATGGCCGTCGCTGCCTCCTGGGTGATGGGCCGCCACTGCCCGTCAACTTTGGCCAGCGGCGTTCTGATCCTATCGGGATTGTAGATCCCCTGGAGGGCCGCCTGGCCCCGCATGCAGAGTTTTCCCCGGTTGATGGGATGAAACGGGTTCCCCTCAACCTTGATCACCCGGCCCTCGCGGTTTTTGGCAATAAGACCGCATCCCGCGGGACATTCCCGGCAGGTGGAAGCATACCAACTGGGTTTCCCCGTCACCATATCCTCCGGTGCATGGACCAGGGTGTAAAGATTTTTTTCGGGGTTGCCGGTGCAGCCGGCGGCAACGGAAAGGCTGCCGATACCGGCAATCTTCAGGAAAGTTCGGCGATCCATGAAAAGTGCTCCCCACCCATTGGGCAAATGCGGATAGGCCTGCCTGAGGCATCACCTATCCGATGTCAGATTCCGTTTCCGGGATTCGTTTCCCTTGTCCGGTGTCGATGCCGGATCTTGAAGGGCAAGTTTCCGGTTATTCATGTCAGATCTTCAAAGTAGTTCTGATTTGACGTTTCGGGTCGGCGAACTTGGCATGGCGGCGGAAAACCGCGCCGACAATAGAATCTAAGAGATAACAAAAGCTCTTGTGAAGTGTCAAGAATGATTTGCAGCCGGGTCAAGGCGTTAACGCACGATCGTCGCCTTCTCGGAGCCACAGGCGGTCGGGTTTCGGCCGTGGAAGAAGATTTGCACCGGGTCGGTTTCTGTTCTATAATGTCCCAACTTTCGACTGTCATGATAGTAAGCGAATAGCGGTGCCGGGAGGATGCGGCCTATGAGAGTCGAAATTTGAGGAATGTTTCTCAATGGGATTGAATTAACAGCGACGAAAACAGCGTACGATGGGAAAAACCGGCATCATGACGGAACCGTTGAAATCTGAAGAGACCACTCACATTGGATATGGCAGGATCTCCCGGGAAGAGAAAACCCGGTGGGTCCGCTGTCAGTTCGACACGGTCGCCGCCAGATACGACCTGATGAACACCCTCCTCAGCTTCGGCATTCACTATCTCTGGAAACGCCGGGCCATCGCAATCCTCGATCTGAAACCGGGGGACACCGTGATTGACGTTTGCGGCGGCACCGGAGATCTGGCTGTATCGGCCCTCAGGCGGATCGGTGCCAAAGGAAATGTCGTCCTTTATGACATCAACCGGGAGATGATGAACGCCGGCAGAAAAAAGGGAACCTGTTCCCGCCAGCGCCAGCGCATCCATTTTGTTCAGGGGGATGCAGAAACGATGTCGCTTCGGGGAAATGCCTTCGATGCGGCAATGGTGGGGTTCGGCATCCGCAATCTGACCGACATGACCGCCGGCTTTCGGGAAATGCACCGTGTTCTAAAGCCGGGCGGACGGATGGTCTGTCTCGAATTTTCCCGGCCCACCGCACCCTTCTTCAGATGGATGTACGACCGGTATTCCTTCCATGTCATGCCGTGGCTCGGAGAACGATTGACGGGCTCCCGGCAGGCTTACACCTATCTTCCCGAATCGATCCGAATGTTTCCGGACCCCGATGCATTGGCCAAACAGCTTGCCGCCGTCGGATTCGCAAAGGTCGCCTACTGGAAGCTGACCAACGGCGTCGCCGTGATCCACCGGGGCCTGAAGATTTAGATCCGCGGAGGTGAAGCGCTCGGGTCGCCTCGCTTGAAGATCCTGAAAGCCAATATCAAGATGATGACGTCAACCACCAAACTCCTCTCGGAGCTCTTCACCATACGCCTGAAGACCCTGGCCGCGGAACACCGGCTGACGACGGCGGAAACGGATAGAATCCTTGCAGTTTTCCGGCAGGCCGTCGCCAATCCGTTCATGACCGAGGAACACATCTATCGGAAACTTTCCGGCGAGGATGTTTGAACATGGCCCCGGACCATTTTGGCCAGGAAAAAAACCACCCGGATAGAATCCGGCTCGAAAAGATCACACTGGAAAATATCGGCTGTTTCGTTCGGAAGACCATCCGGTTTTCCGAGCTCACCGTGATCTTCGGCGAAAACCGAACGGGAAAGTCCACCTTGGTGTATGCGGTCTATTTCGCTCTCTATGGGAAGCACCTCAACCACCATCTCAAGGTCGACGATCTCTGCCGTAAAGGCAAAACCGCCGGAACGGTTACCCTCCGCTTCGAAAAAGAGGGGATTCATTACAAACTTCGGCGGACAACGGACGCCTTACCGAGGCTGTTCAGCCGCTCAGTTCCTGAAGCGGATTGGGAATCCGTCCCTCTTCACGCGCCCGAGGCCCTCGACGCGATTATTACTGTTCGTCCGGAAACCGCGTCCATCAGCTCTTTTTTTCGGGAGAGTGAACTGATCTATTTTCTCCAGGACATGCCAAAGTACAACCAGACGCTGCTCCAGAGCCTTATCGGGATGGACGACAGCCTTGTTCTCCGCAACCGCTTCAAGAAAGCTCTCGGCCGGGCGCGAGAGGTTAAAAAGGCCATCGAAAACGCCGCTCCCATGAAAATCGTCGACCCGCTGAATCTCGAGCTCACCCGGCGACAGCTGGCCGAAGCCAACAAAGCCCTGGCGGAGCTGGAGCGCCAGACCGTCCGAAACAGCGGTGTCCCGGACCCAACGGTTTACCGATTTCTTGTCCGCCAGCACCAAACCCAGTGCGAAAACCTGGAAGCACTTAAGTCCCTTGCTGAAAAGCTGCCGTCAGCCAATGCCCTGGCGACGGAAAAGCGCGCCCTCGAATTGCGCCTGCAGGAAACCGAGTCGGCGTCGGCCGGCACCGAGGACCTGCAACGCCGCCTCGGCGGCGTCATCCAGAAAACCGACAACCTGAAGCTGCGTTTGAAACACATCAAGGCGTTGGAATCCCAACCCGCCTGTCCGATTTGCGAACAGGAGGTCTCCCCGGAACAGGCCGCCCGCCTTCTCCAAAAAATTGAATTCCAGCTGTCCCAGGCCAACGAAGAGCGAAGCCGCATCGAAAAGCGTCTGGAGGTCATGAGAAATCTCATAACGGGTTGGAATCTTGATCGGCAACGGCTGCTGGAAATCGATCGCAAGGCGCAAAAAATAAAAAATGTTCAACAACGCATCCACGAGGTAACCGAAGAACTGGCGGTGCTGGTCCAGGATCTGGGCCAGTTTGAACGTCTGCAGGGCAGTATCCGGGAAGCGGCGGCCTCACATGATCGCGACACGGCGGTTGAGGCTCAGCGGACCTATCTTCGGGAGCAGATCATCCGACACCGGGTCACCCTGAAACGATACGAGGACGATTTGAAACACGCCGCTGAACATCAAGGGCATATCACCCGGGCCGAGCAACAGGTACGGGTCTGCACCGTCGCCGCCAGGGCGGTCGAGGAGGCCCTGCAGGGCCTGGGAAACCGCCTCCTCGAGAAGGTCCGGAAAAGCGTCGGCGATTGGTCGAGCCGTTTCTCCTTCCTGGACCGGTTCGACATTCAGATCACCGACCGGGAGTTGCTGCCCCTGATCCAGGCCAGGGGATACCGGTACAAACTCAACCAGATGAGCAAGAGCGAACGGATCTTCCTATACCTGATGCTTAAGCTGTCCATCGGCGACGCCTTGGGCCACCTTGGCTTCTTCATGCTCGACGACCCGGCCGACGGCCTCGACCTCAAGCGCAAACAGACCCTGGCCTATCTCCTGACCGAGGTCGCCTCCCGGCGCCAGGTGCTGGTCACCACCAACGACGCTAATTTCGGAAATTTTTTCGCCGGTGACTGTCGGACGGCATTATAGCCAGCCATTATCCTCCGGCGTGTGCCTTCATGCGTTTACCGCTTGACGTTCCCGACATCGCCCCCTATAGTTTCATTGAATCAAGGATGACCCCAAATGCCCAATCTGAGAGGTGAGGCGATGCTGAGCGTAAAAGACATCATGACGACAGAGGTGATCACCGTGAGGCCGGAAACGGAGATCGTCGAGGCAACCCGGTTGCTTCTGGAAAATCACATCAACGGACTACCGGTGGTCGACGACAAAGGAAAACTGGTGGGTATCCTCTGCCAAAGCGATCTGATCGTTCAGCAGAAAAAGCTGCCCCTTCCCTCCTTTTTCACCTTTCTGGACGGATTCATCCCCCTCACCTCCATGAAACAACTGGAGAAGGAGATCCAGAAGGCGGTAGCCGTCACCGTGGCCCAGGCCATGACGCCGGACCCGGTCACCGTCACGCCCGATACGGGGTTAAACAGCGTCGCCGCCCTGATGGTGGACAAGAATTTTCACACCCTCCCGGTGGTGGAGAAAGGACGTCTGGTGGGGATCGTCGGCAAGGAAGACGTGATTCGAACCCTGACCAACGCAACCCTCGAAAAAGAGGCGTCCCAGCCCCGCTGACGCCCGGCCGCACCCACGCACCTGAAAAATCCCGCCAAAGGCAAGCCCGCGCCCTGGATCGTGACGGTCCCCAAAGACCCTGAGACATCCCGCCGCCGAGATGTTCAGGGGGCAACCGTTGCCGAACGGATCCGGACGTCAGGACATATTGGGGGTCACCGCCTCGTATAGGGGCATCAGCGTCTCGAAGAGAGCGGAGATGTCCGCGGCGATGGCCGTTTGTTTCTCCAGAACGGCCTCCTTCTCCTCGATCCTGGCGATATTGAGGTCCAAGCCGTGAGCCTCGGGCAGGTCTTCGAGAAAGGCGTGGAGGGAATCGATCTCCTCGCAGCCGTCGGGAAGCTGGATCCGCCATTTGTCTTCGTGGGCCTTGATCACACCTTTAAAACCCTTCTCTTCGAGATCATATATGACGATATCGTTCTCGGCGGCAACGCGACACATCCATTGGTCGTTTTCCGAATCCTTCAGCCATGAAATAAACGCCGCCGGATCATGGATGCTTTCCGCGCCTTCTCCAGGATATTCGAGATAAAGACCGTAGCAAAGCCGTTTTTCGTCGACCTCGGCAAAAAATTTGGCTTGAAGAAAGGCACTCCCTCCCGCCTTATGGGTGACATCCGCCCAGTGGATGACGGGCTTCCGGTAGACGGCCCATGAATTGAACGAGAACTTGTCCGAGGCCAGTCTTTCCGTGACGGCCCCGCCCAGGCAGTTCCGGCTCCGCCAGTTGGTGGCGGTAATGTTCTTCTTGAAATCCCCCTCTTCAAACCCGTTGAACCTGTTTCCATAGCGGGATGAGGCGGTTCTAACTTTTTGGGGCTTGGCGGCTTTCCTCTTCTGGGCGGTCGCCTTCAGACGCTTCTCCAGATCGAGCCTCTCGAGAATCCGTTGCTGCAGGTCGATGGCCGTCGTAACCTCCTCTCCAGTCTCCCAGCGGATCACCATCGAATCGCCGTCGATGGAAATGACCTCATACGGTCCTTTCATGTTTTCATACTTGTCCCCTACCTTGAACTCTATGGTATCGATCATAAATTCCTCTTTCCGCGTGTTTCCTTGGGTTGCCTTCGATTATGTTTTAAGCCGGCTTACGGCGCCCTTTTCTCGGCATTCCGGTCAACCAAAATCATCGGAGATCGGATTCGGGTTCAAGCGCCGGCCGGGCGTACCTTCAACCTCTCTGAACAGCATACCGACATCCATCCTCAAAGAAGGATGCATCTTGAAAAGACACTAAAAGCTCAGAACAGAATCACGGGAAGAGACGTGAGACAGCGCCCATGAACCGGCGGCTGAGGAGGAAGCGTCATCGTGTTCGCAGAATTGACGGAATATAATAAAAAATTATGTTATCAGTCACTTAATAGTATCTTTCCGGCGGGGTACCACGTTTCCACCTTACCTGCTTATAGCAGGTTGAAAGCCGTAGGGCAATAGCGCGGCCATTTTTTATCGGCAGCGTCTCCACCCGATATAGGCGGTTCTCGTAACAGGGGGAGCGACTGAACGGGCGCAACGCTCTCAGGGATGAAGACACCGCAACGGACGAAAACACCTTCAAACAATTTCGGGGCTGCTTGAACGCGGGGCAAACGCCAGGCCGGGATTCCGCCGCTTAAGCCCCTGAAATGATCGGACGTCGCCGGGTGGGGATGGCTTGACGTCGCAATTCCAGACATTCTCTTGATGCCCAGCCGTTTCCACGGGGGTTCCAAGGACTGTTTCCATCAATATCGGCGGACCGTAGACCGGACGGCCGAAATCGTCATGGATAATGACGTCCCTGTAATGCATTTCCATGGGATACCCTTTCATCTTTTCAGCTATTGCGGCCTCGAGGGACTCCCGATGCCGGCCTCATATGCGTATTGTTTTTTTCGGCCCGCCGCTATTTCCTCTGGAGAGCGGACAGACGACTTTTATAGCGCTCCGGTAAATCCGTCAAACCTTTTTAATGGAATGATTTTCAAATCAGATGTCTGTCATTGTGGAAGCCAGTCGTCCACCACTGTAAGGCACCATGAAAACCATCGCTCTTTGGGGCGACATAAATTGGGGAAACATCGAAAGTTAACGTAAAACTTATGCAAAATCTCCCGGCACTTTTTTAACATTTCTTTGAATTGTCTCTTTTTTTCAATGCGTTAAAATCCTTTCCAGAACAGAAGGAACTTTCCAACCCCTGAAAGGAGAAGCGCCATGAAAAAAATTGCCGTCAAACCCCTTGCCATTGTTGGCGTGCTCATCGCCATCACCTGTGCCGCCCTGGCCTATTCCGGCGGAGGAATTTCCACCAATGATTCACCCGCTCCGCCCCCGACGGTCTCCGGCCGGAAGGGCATTCTCACCCTGTCGGGCCGCCTGACCCAGAACAAGATCTTCATTGGCGGCGACGGCACCGCGGTTCTCGACCTGGCCCTGACCGCCGACGCCGTCGCCGCCCCAAATCCAAGTGGCCGTCATCCCGTGGACATGGTGGTGGTCCTGGACCGGAGCGGCTCCATGGAAGGTCGCAAGATCGAAGACGCCCGTCGAGCGGTACTGGACCTCATTGGACAACTATCGACGACAGACCGGTTCGCCCTGGTCAGCTATGCCGACACAGCCCTCCGGCACACCGACCTCCTCCCCGTAACCTCGCAGCACCGGGAACGGCTCTTCTCAGAAGTGAAGCACACCCCGGCAGGGGGCGGCACCAATTTGGGGGCAGGACTCGAAGCAGGAATGGCCGCCCTCAATAGCGCGACCCAAAGCGAGAGCCTGGGCCGGCTGATCCTCCTGTCGGACGGGCTCGCCAATAAGGGGATCGTCAACCCGGCGGCTCTGGCGGACATGGCCTCCGGAGCGCGGGAGCACGGGTTTGCCATCAGCACTGTCGGCGTGGGCGACGATTTCAATGAAACCCTCATGACGGCCATCGCCGATCGGGGCACCGGCAACTATTACTACCTGGAGAATCCGTCTGCCTTTGCCGAGGTCTTTCAGCGGGAATTCCGCGAAACATTGGCGGCCGCGGCTACCGGAGTCACGGTGATGGTACCCCTCTCCGACGGCATGACCCTGATCGATGCCTCGGGATATCCCGTCCAGACCCGGAGCGGCATTGCCGTATTCCATCCCGGAGACATCCGCTCGGGTCAGACCCGCCGATTCTTTCTTACCTTCAGGGTGCCCGACCGGACGGAGGGCCGCTTCGAGATCCGGGATATCGCCGTCTCATACGCCCATGGGGACGTCCGTCGAACGGTCCACCTCTCCGAATCGTTCACCATCGCCTGCGTCGCCGACCCGGCCGACGCCCTGGCCTCTATCCAAAAGATAACGTGGGAACAGAAAGTGCTCCAGGACGATTACGGGCGGTTGAAAAACGAGGTCGCGGCCGACATCCGGAATGGCTTGGCGCCGCAGGCCCTGGAAAAGATCCGGAAATATCAGACCGAACAACAGGCCGTCAACGCGGTGGTAGGTTCGCCCGAGGTGGAAAAAAACCTGAAGAAGGATGTCGTCCGGCTTGAGGAGATGGTCCGAGAGACCTTCTCGGGAACAGAAGACGAGGTCCACGCCCAGAAAAAGCGCGCGGCCAAGGCCCTTCAGTTCGAATCCTACAAGGATCGGCGGTCCAAATAGGTCCGGCCGACACAAGGGAGACGCTCATGAGCATCATGACACGCTTTATCCGGCTATGGAAGGCGGACCTCCACGGCGTTATGGATCAGATGGAAGACCGGATCTTGCTCCTTAACCAACACCTGCGGGAGATGGAGGCGGCCTTGACTGAAAAAACCACGGTTCTGGCTCGGCTCTCGCAGTCCCTCAAGTCCGCTCGCCTTGAAGAAGAGGATTACACACGGGAGGCGGACCGCATCGAGGCGGATCTCGGGGCGGCCCTCGACAAGGACCGGGACGACATCGCGCGGTTCCTGATCCGGCGCCTCAAGCCCCTCCAGGCACATCGGGAATTTCTTGGACGACACATCCGGCAGCTTGAAAATGAAATGGCCGAGGCGGAAGTCGCACTGAGCGAGCGGAAACGACAGTACGACCGGCTGCGGCTGAAGGCCAAGGCCTTTTCCCGGGACGCGGAATGTTGCAAGACCGCCGATGAAAGACCGGGGTTCATGCAGCGGGAAGACTTCCACGACCCCTCCGAGGAGGAGGTGGAAATCGAACTGATCCGGCGCAAGGAAGACCGCTGGGGAGGGAGGAAGCCATGACGTCGACCCGATCCCCCGCTATCGCAACCATCAGCCTCGGGCTCGTTTTCGGCCTTCTCTTCGCCCCGATGGTGCGAGGATTTGGGCTTCTGTTGCCTCATCCCTACCCCACGCGCCTCACCGTCTGGCTTTATCTTTACGTCTATGGCGTCTTTTTGGCCGGATGGAACGCTGCGTCGGGATCGCGGGCCGTCTTCCCGCTCTTTTTGATGGGGGTCGTGCAGTTCGCCGCAGGTACCCAGCCGGTCTTCTGGTGTCTGATCCTCGTTACGCTGAGCTGGCTTCGAAGCGGCGTCTTCTGCCCAGGCGGCCCCTTGAAAACCCTTGCCAAAGAGTTTCTCGTCTGCGGAGGCGGCGGGCTCCTCACGACGGCCTTTCATCCCCGAACACTTGCCGAGTTCGCCCTGGCCGTCTGGCTGTTCACCCTGATCCAGGCCCTCTATTTCGTAATGTTCCCCGTGTCCTCAAACGGGGTCGGACCCGGCCTTGGCACGGATACTTTCGAGAAGGCCCGGCAGGCGGCGGAGCAGATTCTCCATGACGGAAAATGAAAGTCAGCTGTGGGCTTCGACCGGCTCGATGACGCGCATGGCAAGCCATCTGCCCCGACGGAACCGGATGAAAGCGGCCGTAAACAGGGAGACGATAAAACACACGACGCAGCTCCAGGCGAAATAAATCCCCATGTCCAGAAAGAAAATCCCGATATAGATGGGCAGGATCATGACCACGATTGACAGCACACCATTGGCCCACATGATGAATCGCGTATCGCCGGCCCCCTTGAGGGCTCCGGTACGGATCATGTACTGGGCGTCAAAAAAAATATAGAAGGCCACGAACCGGAGCAGAATGACGCCCATCTCGGTCATGCGGGCCGATGCCGCCGGCGCAAGCTGCGGGGTTTGAAAAAGGGAGAGGGTCCATCGGGGCCAGACCAGATAAAAGAACCCCGTCACCAGAATATAGAGATAGATGATGTGGAGCGTGGCCCGCGTATCATCCTGGGCCGCCGCCGGTTCTCCCCGACCCAGGGCCTGGCCGACCAGGGTGCTGGTCCCCATGGAAAACCCCATGATCGGCATGAACGTCAGGGAGTTGATGGTCAGAACGATGTTGGTGACCGCCAGTTCGATGCTGCCGATGCGCCCAACGATGAGCACGAAAAAGGTAAAGGCGAAAAGATCCAGGGTGAACTGGAGAGATCCGGGGATGCCGAAGCGAAGCAGGCGCCTGAAAAGCGCCGCTTCAATCCGCCGGTCGCTGCGCACCTCGAACCGTCGGTCATTGTCGCGGGTGAAAATCAGCCCGGTGAACAGCAATGCCATGACGGCCCAGGAAATCACCGTACCGAGGCCGGCGCCGGCAATGCCCATCTCGGGAAGATGCCATCGCCCGTTGATGAGAGCGTAATTGAGGGGGATGTTGATCAACATGCCGGCCAGATGCACCAGCATGACGGGCCGGGTGCGGCCCCTTCCGGAAAAAAAGGAGGAGAGGGTCGAAGCGAGCACGCAAAACCCGCCCCCGAGACAGAGCATTCGAAAATAGACCACCTCCATACGCCGGATCTCCGGGGCATGCCCGACAAGATCGAACAGGGGCACGGCGACAAACGAGAGGGCCGACAACGCCGCGGCGGCAGCGGCGGAAAAATAGATCCCCTGCCACAAGGCGCGCCCCACCCGAAGCGCCATGCCGGCCCCGGTGTACTGGGCCACGAACACGTTGACGTAGGTGCCGACACCCATGAAGAAACCAATGAACAGAAACGCCGTCAGCCCGCCGGGGGTCGAAGCGGCGATGGCATCGATGGAATACCGGGCCAGAAAGATCCGGTCCGTCACCTCCAGAATCATGGTGGTGGCCATGCTCACCACCAACGGCAGGCTGACCCGAAGCACCTGACGGTAACGGTGAAGCGGCTCCGGTCGAAACCCTGTAAATTTCAGTGTTCGCGTTCTGATGTCCATACCGCTCCGAGATCCTCCCTGACGGGAGCATCATAATACCCTGTAAAATATAGAAAACCGATCAGGCCCGACGGCCGATCCCTCTTTTGCCGATTAGGCATAACGCCGTAACCTAAGGGTTGAGGACAAGGCCGTCAAGCCTTTATCCGACGGACGGGGGCAGCCCTGTTGTCCCGAACCCGACGGCAGGGAGGCACTTGTCCCCGGGGAGATCCCGTGGTATGTATTAGGAGGCTGAAGGCCGAAGGGGGATAAGGGCGGCGGTTGTTGCAGACTTGTCCTTTCAGGCTGTCGGCTTCGGTGCAACGTTCTGATGCAAGGAAGGTCGGCATGAAAGTCGTTTTTCACGAGGATTTCTATACCGTGTACACCAATGAGCCGGCGGCGGCTGAAGGCCGGATCGAGGCCGTGGTGGCGGCCATACGGGATAAGGCCGAATTCGTGGAAGCCGTCCCGGCGGACGAGGACGACATCCGGGCGGTCCACACCGGAATGCACGTGATGCGCATACGGGAAAAAGGGCTTTACGACATCAGCGCCCTGGCTGCGGGCGGCGCCGTCCAGGCAGCGGAGATCGGCCTTGTTGAGCCCTGCTTCGCCCTCATCCGCCCCCCCGGCCACCACGCATCCGCGGACAGCTGCTGGGGATTCTGTTATTTCAACAACATGGCTGTGGCCCTGACGGCCCTCAAACGGCGGAAAAAGATCCAAACCGCCTTTGTCCTCGACATCGACCTCCATTACGGAGACGGCACCGTCAATATCCTGGATCCGGAGGACTGGGTGAGGATCCACAACCCCGAGGAGCGCCGCCGGCACGAATACCTCCGCAACGTCGCCCACGTTCTCTCCAACATCGCGGTCGACATTATCGGCATTTCCGCCGGCTTCGATCATCACCGGGAGGACTGGGGCGGGCTTCTGGAGACCGAGGACTACTACGAGATCGGTTTTCTGGTGCGGGAAACCGCCAGACGCTCCGGCGGCGGCTGCTTCGCCCTCCTGGAAGGCGGTTACAATCACGACGTACTGGGGGAGTGCGCCGCCGCGCTCATGGAAGGCATGTCCGCATAACCGGGGGGCATGCCCCCCGATAACCACGAAAGGCCAAGACCACGATGACGATACTGGACGCCCGGAACCTGACCCGGACCTATCGGATGGAAAACCGGGAGATCACCATCATCAGGGATGTCTCCCTCTCGGTCGACCCAGGGGAGTTCCTGGTCATCCAGGGCAACAGCGGGAGCGGCAAGACAACCCTCCTGACCCTCCTGTCGGGCCTGGACCGGCCGACGTCGGGCCGTATTTTCATCCGGGACCGCGAGATCACCCACCTGGGCGAGGACGAGATGGCCCCCTTCCGGAACCGGGCCTTCGGATTCGTGTTCCAGTCCTTTCACCTGGTGCCGTCCCTCAACGCCCTCGAGAACGTCATGTTTCCCGCCGAACTTTCCGGGAACGGGCATGCCCGAAAGAAGGCCGAAGCCCTGCTCGAGCGGGTCGGCCTCCTGCCCCGCCGCGGCCACTTCCCCCATCAGCTCTCCGGCGGGGAGAAGCAGCGCGTGGCCATCTGCCGGGCCCTGGTCAACGAACCGGATATCGTCTTCGCCGACGAGCCCACGGGCAACCTCGACGCCGACAACAGCGCGGCCATCCTGGCCCTGCTCCTTCACCTCCGGAAAGAAAAAGGGGCCACCCTCATCCTGGTCACCCACAGCGCCGAGATCGCCCAAAAGGCGGATAGAAGGCTGCTGCTCAGCAACGGCGAGATTTCAACCGCGAAAGGAAACTGACATGTTCCACGCCAGGTTCCTGTTTCGGCAGTTCGTCGCCGGCGGCCGCCAGGCAGCGGTCTTCGTCCTGTGCGTCACCCTCTCCATCGTCGCGGTGGTGGCGGTGAACGGATTCCGGGAAAGCCTCAACCGGTCTCTGCTCCAGGATGCCCGGGCACTGCACGGGGCCGACATCATCGTGAGATCCCACTTTCCCCTCTCCGCCCCCCTTCTGGCGGCGATCCGGGATATCGAGGCCCAGGGACGGGCGGAGAGCACCCCCGTCTACGAATTCTACTCCGTCGTCCGGAGCGCCCGAGGGGATGCCTCGCTCCTGGCGGACCTGAAGATCGTCGGCCCGGCATACCCCTTTTACGGCGAGGTGACGCTGGCGTCGGGCCGACCCTTCGACCGGGTCCTCGCCCCCGGGAGCGTCGTGGCGGAGCAGGCCCTGCTGGAGCGGCTCGGCCTGTCGGTGGGAGACACCCTCTACGTCGGGAGCGCCAGGCTCACCATCCGGGATGTGGTCCTGAAAGAGCCGGACCGGCCGGTGGGCTTCCTCTCCTTCGGACCCCGGCTCTTCATCAGCGAGCCGGACATTCCAGGCCTCGACCTCCTCAAAAAAGGGAGCCGCGTCCGTTACATCCGCCTCATCAAGGTCGGGGAGAACGAAAACCTCGAGGCCCTGGCGTCGGTGCTGGAGAAGGCGGCCGTGGAGGGCCAGGAGCAGGTGGAAACCTTCAGGACGGCCCGGTCGCGGATCAAGCGCTTTTTCGACAACTTCCTCTTCTTTCTCTCCCTCATCGCCGTCTTTACGCTCCTGCTCTCGGGCCTGGGCATCCGAAGCGCCCTCGGCGCCTACCTGAAAGACAAGGAGAAGACCATCGCCGTCATCAAGGCCATGGGGGGAACGCGACGCTTTGTCACCCTCAACTATCTGGCCCTCGTCGCCGTCTTCGGCCTTGTCGGCACCCTCATCGGCCTGAGCTTGGGGATTCTTCTCCAGCACGGCCTCTTTTGGATGCTGGGCGATCTCATGCCCAGGGGCAGCGGGGCGGTGGTTTCAGCGTCCACCCTCGCCCAGGGGATCCTCCTGGGCATCCTTACGGTGATCCTTTTCGCCTTCCTGCCCATCCACCGCCTCAGGGACGTCCGGCCCCACCTGATTTTCAGGAAGGCGAACGAACGCGCCCGAAAGGGCACGGACTTTTACGTGACCCTGTTGTTGATCCTGCTCTTCTTCACGGGGATGATTCTGTTCCAGCTCAAGGATGTCGAAACCGGCCTCAAGTTCCTGGGGGGCACCCTCGGCCTGATCCTTCTCTCCGCCCTGATCACCCAGGGCATGCTGCTCCTGTTGAAACGATTGGGGAGCCGCCCCCTGGCGCTCCGGCAGGCCGTGCGGGGGCTGTTCCGGACAGGCAACGCCACCCGATCGACCATCATCACCCTGAGCGCCTCCTTATCCCTGATCTTCACGATCTTCCTGGTGGAGCAGAACCTGGATGCCGCCTTCATCCGCTCATACCCCCGGAATGCGCCCAACCTCTTTTTCATCGACATCCAGCCCGACCAGGTGGCTGAATTCTCCCAGGTCATCGGCCGGAATTTCGAGTTCTATCCGGTGATCCGATCGCGGCTGCTCTCCGTCAACGGCGAAAAGATCGACCGGGAGACAGAGCGGCTCAGACGGGGGGACAACCTCACCCGCCCCTTCAACCTGACCTACCGGGATCATCTGCTGCCGGACGAAATCCTCGTGGATGGAAAAGCGATGTTCCGGGAGGACATCCCGGGGCTTCAGGTGTCGGTGCTGGACACGGTGGTGGAGATGCGGTCCATGGCCGTGGGCGACGAACTGACCTTCCGGATACAGGGGATCCCCGTAACAGCGACAATATCGAGCATCCGCAGCCGCACCCGGGAAACCATCGAGCCTTATTTCTACTTTGTTTTCCCCGGGGATTCGATTCTCAAGTCGGCGCCCCAGACCATCTTCACGGCAATCCGGATCGATGCGGCGGATATCCCGGCCGTCCAGAACAGGGTCGTCTCCCGGTTCCCCAATGTCAGCGCCATCGACGTCAGCCAGACCCTCGGCACCTTCGCGGGGCTCCTCCACCGCCTCTCCATGGTGATTCGGGCCTTCACCCTCCAGAGCATCGCGGCGGGGCTTTTGATCATCGTCAGCGCGATCTTCGCCACCCGCATCGCCCGCACCCAGGAGGCCGCCTATTTCCGGATCCTGGGGGCCAAAAGCCGGTTCATCCTGGCGGTGTTCTCCCTGGAGAACGTGATCATCAGCGCCGGAAGCGCCGTCCAGGCCCTCGTGATATCCCAGACGGCGAGCCAGCTTATCGCCACCCAGATGCTGGACATCGACTACCGGCCCTATCTTGCGGAGAGCGGCCTGATGGTCCTGGCCACCATCCTGCTGGTGCTACTTGTCGGGAGCATCGCAACACTGCCCATCCTCAAACAGAAGCCGGTGGTGTTCCTGCGGGAGCAGACGGAGGAGTAGGAGAGGCTGAAAGCTATCAGATGAACTGCGCAACGGATCAAAAAAGGAAACGACAGATGAAACCTTCTCTTTGGACGGCAGTCCTCCTCGCCGTCCTGACGGCAACCGTCTTCGCCGGCTGCGACAATGCGCCCAAAGCCGGGACGCCGGAGGCGTCCGGCGCCCTCGAAGCGGCCGCTCCCGACCCGAACGAAACCGGACGCTCCGGCGTCATCGTCGCCGTTGGAAACAGCCTGACGGAAGGCTACGGCGTGGACGAGGAAAACGCCTACCCGGCCCTCCTCGAAAAGAAGCTTAAGGCTTCGGGCCATGACTTCAGCGTGATCAACGCCGGCATCAGCGGCGAGACCAGCAGCGGGGCCCTGTCGCGGATTCAATGGATCATGACCCTGAACCCGGACATCGTCATCCTGGAGACCGGGGCCAACGACGGCCTCAGGGGCATCGATCCCGATCTCACCCGGAAGAACCTCCTCGAGATCGTCCGCCGCCTCGAGAATGAAGGGGTCGTGGTGGTGCTGGCCGGTATGCGGATGGTCCTGAACCTCGGCCTCGGCTTCACCGACGCCTTCCGGGAAATCTATCCCTCGGTGGCTGCCGAAGCCGACGTGATCCTGATCCCGTTTTTCCTCGAGGGCGTGGCGGGAGATCCCCGCCTCAACCAGGCGGACGGCATCCACCCCAACCCCGACGGCTACCGGATCGTCGCCGACACCGTCTACCCCTATGCCGTGGCGGCCATCGAACGCCTGAGGACCCGTCGGAACTGAAGGACCTGTCAAGGCATCGGGAGATCCCGACCGACCCCCCGCGTTTTTCATCCTCGGGGGGCCGGCATGTCAGCCGACGATCCTGTCCAGCAGAGACAGGATTTCCCGGGTTTTTTTCATCCCGTCCGTCCACTCCCGGGGAATGGCGTCCATTCCCAGATGGGCGGCCAGGACCATGCCCGTCATGCTTCCCCGGGCCGCGCTGTCGCCGCCGCCCATGACCGCCTGGATCAGGGCTTCCCTGAGGTCGGTTTCGTATTTCGCGATGAGATGGATCACCCCTGGAAAGACCTGGGGCGTCTCGCAGGCCCGACCGAATTTCCCGATGGCCGCCACGCTCTCTTCATTTCCGGACTTGAGCCCCTCCTCCACCCACATGGCTACGGGGGTCATCTCAAAGGCCTCGGAAGCCGCCAACCGCTCTACGGCCGCTTTAGGCGATTCCCCCTTCAAGACTGCCGCGGTCACCCGGGCAAAAAACTCGGCCGTGTCCAGGGTGTTGGGGTCATCGTGGGTCATCCGGGCCTGGGCCCGGGCCGCCTCCGCCAGGCGATCGGCATCGTCGCCATACAGGCCCACCAGGGGCGCCATCCTCGCGGCGCCGGCAAAATCACCGGTATGGGATCCGGCGTTCTCCGCGGTCTTGCCCTTGGCGTAATAGCCCAGGGTTTTTTTCGTGGCGCCGTCCACATAGCCGTCGTAGTCTTCAAACAACTGCCGCCACCGCCGGGAAAAGTCCTCGAGGTCGAAGGCTTTTCGCTCGGTGACGGAGGTCAGCAGCACCAGCATCTGGTCCCCGTAATGGGTGAACTCCCCCTTGTCCCGCCTGGGGTGATAGGAATCCGACCCGGGCTTCTCGAGCGTCGTCACCCGCCCGAAACGGTTGACGATCTCCTCGACATCGTAGATCCAGTGGGCGCCAAGGGCCAGGGAATCCGCCGCGAATGACGCCAGAACCGCTGCTTTCTTGTTGTCGCTCATGCTGTCCTCCCATGTTTGCATCGTCTTGTGATGCCGTTGTCGAAAAATCGCCCGATGCCGCTACTCCTTTTCATGGGTGTGCCCGAGATAGAGGTCCGAAAAGGTCTTGATGGCCCCCCGGAGCTTGGCCACGTTCTCCAGGTCCGTGGTCTGCTTGCATTTCATGGCGTAGACGAGGATCTGGTGCAGGGCCGCCAGCTTCTTGTCGTAATCCTTGGCGTCCAGGGCGATGCGCTGGGTCATGAAATACTGGGCGGTCGTGTGCTGAATCTTGTCGGCGTGGAGCTCCTTGTTGTTGATCCACCGGACCAGCTGATTATAGTTCACCGGCGTCTTTCCGGAGAGTTCGGTCGCCTGCTGCATCGATTTCTCGATGGTCGTCGCATCCTCCAGCATCATCTGAATCCGCGCCCCGTCGTCGTAGATGCCGCAGGGAATCTCACAGTGGGCCCACGCCCCGTAAGGCATCACAACCCCCGCCGTCCAGAGGATAACCGTAAGGATGAAAGACACTGCCGTAAATTTCCTGTTCATGACACACTCCTTTCGCTCATGGGTTGAAAAACGGTTTCTGAAGCCTCTCCCACCGGCAGGACGCCTTTGGCCACGCCCATCCATCTCCCGGCGAGAGATCCGAGATAAACTAATATATTGCCGAAAACGGAAATGGGAACGGTTGAATTTGAATTCGGCCGTTTCTATCTTTCTCTGCAGGGGCATGCCGAAGGCTTCAGGGATGTATCCACGGCTATGGGAACTTTCATGCCCCTCCAGGCTTTACTTTCCAGATACCGTTGTGAAGTTAACCCGACTTTCGACTTTCACGGGCCGCTGCCGACAGGATACGGCCCGGCACCTCTTTCCGGTCACCATCATGAAAGTCGAAAAGTTGATCCATTCAGGAGGTTTGACCATGCGCTACATATGGATTGCGGCCTGTCTTGCAATCATCCTTCTCGCAACAGGACCGATATCGGCCGATCAGGAACAGAAAGCGGAAACCGCTGAGAGCAAGGCGGAGGTGCTGGAGCAGAAAGCATCGGCCAAGGGCGGCAAAACGGCGCCCAGGCCATCCGAAGTTATCACGAAGCCTGAAGCGCAGGCGGTCGATCCGGCCGGACAGGAGCTCCTGGACGATGCCATCACCTGCCTTTCCCGGACCATCTACTGGGAGACCAGGGGTGAAGGGATCGCCGGCATGGAAGCCATCGCCAACGTCGTTATGAACCGGCTTGGCCATGAAGGCTTCCCAAACACGATTTGCGAGGTTGTGACGCAAGGCCGCGAAGAGGGTGCCTGCCAGTTCTCGTGGTGGTGCGACGGCCGTCCGGATGACGCCGAAGAGGAAAAATCCTACGAGATCGCCAAGGAAATCGCTCGAAAAGCCCTCAACCGGCAGCTGAAGGACCGAACCGGCGAGGCATTGTATTTCCACCACCGGAGAGTCAACCCCGACTGGTCCGCTGAATACCTGAAAACGACAGAGGTGGGCGAGCACATCTTCTACAAGCCCCACGGCGGAGAGGCGATGTAGAGGCGGGCCTACGTGTCCGCCCTGATAACAATGATGGGCAGACACACAGGTCTGCCCCTACTACCGTATCACGGCCTGGGATCGGGCATCAAACGGGCGCTCGAGAAATGGCCTTCCATCGATTTTACCGACGACCACGACGGCTGCCTGTTCACCGCCACGGTTCACCGAAAAGCGGTGGAAGAACTGGATTTGGCAAACATTGCACCGAAAGTTTCACCGAAAGCCGACACATCGTCGAAAACGTCGGGAAAGATTCTCGAAGCCTGTCGGGAAAACCCCTCTGTCACCATTCCGGAATTGGCTGAATGGATCGGCATAACCGAACGATCAGTGCAAAGAAACATTCAGAACCGACAAAGAGACGAATTTTTGCGACGTGTTGGCGGAAGAAAGGAAGGCCACTGGGAGGTGATTGATTGATGACGCCCTTGAATCGGGGCACGGCATCTCCGGGGCTTGACGAAGATAGACAAGTCGACTGTGTCTCAGGCGAAAAATCGAACGGGAGTGGGGGAAAAAATTTTACCCCGTCAACAGGCAGGACCGGGAAAAAATTTGACAGGAACGGGGAAAAAAATTTGACCGGATCCGGTAAAAAAATTTGACCCAGTAAAAGAAAACAGTAAAAGAAACCAGGGGAAAGAAACCACCGCCCCCCCACCCCTCTTTTTCAAAACCTGTTCACAAAAAAGATGACCGACACGCCGTGGTACATGGGCATCATCCTGATCTGGGTCCGCTTCAGGGAGCGGAAGCAGCGTTCGATGACCATCAGGCCCTTGTAGCCGCAGGCAGCGTCCTCCAGGCTGATGGTGTCGTCATTGGTTTCGAGGACCCACTTGCCGTCATAGGTTTCCGCTTCCCGTATTTTGCCCCGGTCGATGCGGACCTTGTTGG